>Ga0181590_10000154_pt1 | contig 48138 bp, 83 predicted proteins | sample 071ome_34_FD_132446 | JGI IMG/M metagenome (GOLD analysis project Ga0181590, IMG submission 132446) | Coastal salt marsh microbial communities from the Groves Creek Marsh, Skidaway Island, Georgia - 071411BT metaG (megahit assembly) | ecosystem: Environmental > Aquatic > Marine > Intertidal...
AAGTAACAAAGGCAACTGATTATATTAGATCAGTACGTGATTATCTTGAAGCAGTTGCAGAAGGACTTGATCTTGATGAGATTTCTCGTAGTATGACACCAATGAGAAATAGATTCGGGCCAAGTGTAGACTCTAAAAAGTTTGGTGTATATAAGGATCATATGAAGTCGGGGAAAAAAGACGCTACGACTAACAACTGGAAAAAGCGTAGACCCCAAGATAGACAGGCAGCAGTAGATTCTATGTTAGGTCCAGATCATCCTTATAATTCTAAAAATAGGAATAAGAAATGATTACCTTTAAGACTTTCTGCGAAGAAAAAGATCCTAGAATTGCTAGAGCCGGAGTAAAAGGTTTTAATAAACCAAAACGTACACCTGGCCATCCTGAAAAGAGTCATATTGTTGTTGCTAAAGACGGTGACAAGATCAAGACTATTCGATTTGGGCAACAGGGTGTAACAACGGCTGGTGCACCAAAGAAGGGTGAATCTGATCGTCAGAAAGCAAGACGTAAATCATTTAAGGCACGGCATGCTAAGAATATTGCAAAAGGCAAGATGAGCGCAGCATATTGGGCAGATAAAGAAAAATGGTAGAATCAACTAATAGCAGATTAGATCGAATTGAAGAGAAGCTCGATAAGCTTGCAGAAGCTATGATTGCGCTTGCAAGAGCAGAAGAAAAGATTATGTCAATACAAGAGAATCAACAGAATCAAATGGAACGGGTAAATAGATTGTCCGTCAAAATAGATGATATTGATAAGAAGGTTGATGACAATGCAAGAGTCGTTAACGTTATTAGTAAATTATTTTGGGTAGTACTAGTGGCAGCAATAGGTGCCATATCAACAAACTTATGGATGTAGGAGCATCGAATGAAAACCGAAGAACTTAAGAAAATGGCTCATGCTCTGCTGGCAGTGCAGGAGTCACAATTCCAGTACGTTGTGCCGGAAGAGATTGACGCACACGAAAGGACAGCCTTCCATGGTGCGGCAGCTGGTGCAGCTAAGGCAGGTAAATCACACTTCAGCTTCAAGGGTAAGAAATATCCTGTAACAATGAAGAAGGACGTAGCAACAAAGATTGCTGATTCCGTTGAGCACGACGAAGAAGAAGTTGTCGAAGAAGGTAAACTTCCACCTGCACTTCAAGCCTACATGGACAAGAAAAAAGGTAAGAAGTCAAAAGGTAAAGAAAACGAAAAAGATAATGATGATGATAACGATGATGATGAAGACGAAAAGGAAGTAAAAGAAGCAAACGCACCAAAGGGTACACATACACCAAATAATGGTTCTCCGATGGGGCAAGGTCTTTCACCATCTGCTAAAAAAGAAGTAGATAACAAAACACCAATCTCACAAGAAATTGATGAGCCAACTGTTGATAAGCTAAACTTCCAAAAGTTTAGAACAATGACTAAGAAATCACCTATGCGTTCAGGCGATAATGCAAAGGGTGATACTGCTATCAAACCAGGTGGCACACCAATGAAAGATCCAGCAGCAATGAAAGCTGAATCATACGTCGAAGAAAGCTATACCCATGAATTTGACTATGCAGAAGACGGAAAAAACACCGCAAAATCGTTTGTAGCCAAAGCTAAGAAAGCAGGGATTAAGGCAAAGATCCATGATCCTAGCGGTCCTGGTGGTGGTCATCCAGTTGTGCATCTTGGCCATAAAGACACTAAACATATGCATAGTTTTTTGAAAAAGCATTATGATCCAGATATGCATCATGATGATTTAGACAGTCATAAAATCTAGGAAACAATAATATGGCAAGCAGAATCAAACCAGTAAAAAACGGTGTACTTACCTCTCGCGGGTGGGTACACGAGCGTACGGGCGAAGTTCTAAAGGCAATGAAGGTAACACCAGAAATGCTGAACGAGTATTATGGTGTTACTCCTTCAGAGCCAGACCCTGTACCTGAATTATGCGCATGTGGTGATCCAAACTGTCAATGTGGTCCTGATTGTGATTGTGAACCACTTACAGAGGATTCACCAGCAGATCTATCAAAGATGACAAAGAAGGAGTTAGCAGCCTTAGCGGAAGACGAAGGAATAGAGGTAGATACTAAGGAGACAAAGAAAAGTCTTCTCAGTAAACTTACCGGTGGATTCTTGAACTAAGGGCTAACTCGTGACAGAATATGATGAATTGCTAGATGAAGATCTGGTAGTATTTGCGGCAAAACATTACTACACTCCAAAGGGTTATATCGATCCAGAAGAGTTTTATGATGATTTAAAGCGAATCAAATATATTAAACGTTTGGTAAATCGTTATCTAGAAACTGGTAAATTAACTGAACGTTTGTTAATGAATCATATTATTGTTATATTCAATGTGTTTGGTAATTATGCAGGATTGGTTATATTAACAAATAAGTTAGACGAAAAGCATTGGCCTATTGTTAAACCATTTCTTGAATATCTACAATACTTGAAGCACGGACAACTAAAGCACATTAAGTCGAATAAAGAAGTAGAAGAAAAACTAAAGGAAATATAATGGGACTTTTAAAACAAGCTGGTGATTTAGTCTATACCTTTCGGTTTCTCACACTTCTTGTGACACCGTTTGATAAGACTGAAGCATATAAGGCTGGTATTATTGATGAGAACGGTAAAAGACTAAAAGACTTTGATCTTGATCGTATGGAAAATCGTATGAAGTACAAAGATGCTTATACACCTTTCCATCGTCTTGTATTCAATGTAAAACGTCTAATGGGCAAAGTTCCTGGTGGTAAATCACGTCTTGCATCATACGCTGCAGCACTTTATCTAATCAAAGAAAAATTCTCTGTTTCAGAAAAGAAGCTCCTATCTGGACTGAAAGAGGTTGGTATTGATCCACTAGATCTTATGGTAGAAGAAAGCCAATGGTTCCTACTCGAAGACGGCCGGCTTTCCCCTGGGATTTATAAGACAACTATCCACAAAGTGTTCAATAGTACGTGTGAGGAACTGATCTATCCCGGTGATAAGATCGTGGTAGATGAAGACGCACATCCTGTTGGTGATGTTTTTGGTATTAACATTTATGAAGCAACACATAAACGTAGTAATCAGAAAATCTATATAACAGCTAACGAGATTGTACGATGAAGGTAAAAGAAGACGCACCAGCAGTTAGTACTGGTTCAATCCCTAACCCAGCAGTTACCTCTATGGGTCCAAGAATTAAAACAGTAAATGTAACTGACCGCCGTCGTAAAAAAGATAAAATACCAGTTCTTTTAAAACGATTTAGAAAGTATATAGAAGACAATGCTTAAGGTATACGTTCTTATTATTGTTCTTGGTATTCTTGGTGGTGTAGGTTACGGTGCTAAGTACTATTACGACACAACACAAGCAACTATTGCTACACTAAGAGAAAACAACGTAAAGCTTGAAGGAGCGGTAGAAACTGCAGAGGCAAGTATTGCACTTATGCAGGAAAATGCTGCTAAGATGCAAGAATTAAATAATCAATTAGCTTCTGATCTAAGACAGGCAGAAGCTTACAGTGATGAACTAAGATCCAAATTCTCAAGACTTAACCTTGTACAGGATGCTCTTCGAGATAATGTAAAATTGGAAGGAAAGATGAATGGTGCAACTGCGAAACTTTGGCGTGAGCTCATGGCTGATACCGGTAGCTCTGATGACGTCCCTCTTCCTAGTTGGCTGCAGCCGCTACCAACCGGAACCGGAGATCAAAGTAGTGACCAAAGTGGAGAAGGTACAGATACCAACAGTATCGAGACCGAAGCCACTCCAGCTAACTGACGTCCGTGTATTTGTAGTAACTAAAGACACCCTTGAATCATTTGAAGCAGAATTCAAGGAGACTTATGGTGAGTTAGCCGTTGTTGTTCTTTCTATGCGTGACTATGAAAATCTAGCACTAAACATTGCTGAATTGAAAAGATATATCGGTCAGCAAAAGAATATTATTGTTTACTATGAAGAGGCAGTGACTGACAATCCTGAACCGCAAGTTGAAGCAGCTCAATAGATGGTGGGTACCAGACGAAGAAGAAGGTGATGGATATAAAGCCTGGACACCAGAAACCTGGCAAAATTATTTTTGTCAATTCACTGTAGACTTTTTCTGTTTAAATAAAAAAAGAATATGTATCGACATTGGTGCAAATGTCGGTCAGACTACTATCGGATTTTCCCCTTATTTCCGAGAGATAAAATCATTCGAAGCAAACCCTATTGTATTTGAATGTTTTCAAAAGAATTTAGTTGAATATAATGTCAAGAATGCGATAGGATATAATTATGGTATTGGACCAGAGGAAAAATTATCTACCTTTAAATATAGGGTTGGAAGCTCTGGTATAAGTAGATTTATTGGTGATAATGAGACAGCGGAAACAGAATCTCTTCTTCTTAGTGATCTACCTATTAAAACCTTAGATTCTTTTAATTTCCTAGAAGTCGATCTTATTAAATTAGATATAGAAGGTTATGAAGCTCATGCATTACTTGGTGCAAAAGATACCATTCTTTATAATAAACCAACTATTGTTCTAGAGATTGCGCGAAAACATTATAGTCAAAAAGAAAGAATACCTGTGATTATGAAGAATATGGGATACGTTGGTTTATTTAAAAGAAGAAGTGATTACTACTATGTCCCAGTAGAAAAAGGAATAGAGGTCGTGACAAACCTTCTGAAAAATTTCCCGGAAAATAATTGGGAATTAAACGGAATATAACGATATATCGGGGTTTACAAACTTCTAGTAACGATATATAATACTACCATCAAAATTAAAAATGTCAATAACACTGAACGCGAGTTTCGGTGCAGGAGTCCTTTATGCAAAATACCATTAAGATTGATAAGTCAAAAGATAAGCTGCTAACAGAATATGCTGTTGGTATGCTTAAAGATTTCTATATGCGGAAGTCAGAGTCTTCACCCCAAGAAGCGTATGCTCGTGCAGCAACCGCATGGGCAACATTTAAAGGTCAGACAGATGATCTTTTGGCACAGCGACTATATAATGCCGTTTCAAATAAATGGTTTATGTTTGCATCACCAGTTCTTTCAAATGCACCAAACGGTACAAAGAATGATAAAGGTATGCCTATTTCCTGTTTCCTAACTTATGTTCCAGATACACTTGAAGGACTAATCGATCATACTTCAGAACTACGATGGTTATCTGTTTATGGCGGGGGTGTTGGCGGTCACTGGAGCGACGTACGTACAGTGTCTGACATTGCTCCTGGTCCTATGCCTTTCTTACATACTGTTGATGCTGATATGATTGCATATAGACAAGGACGTACCCGTAAAGGCTCATACGCAGCCTATATGGACGTTTCGCACCCTGATGTTATTGAATTCCTTAATATGCGTATACCGACTGGTGACGTACAACGTAAGGCTCTTAATTTGCATAATGCCATTAACATCTCTGATGCATTTATGAATGCCGTTATAAAAAATGAAGATTGGGATCTGAAAGATCCGAAGGATGATGCAGTAAAAGAAACAGTCAATGCACGTAAGCTTTGGCAACGTATTCTTGAAACCCGTTTCCGTACTGGTGAGCCATATCTTAACTTTATTGATACAGCAAACAGACATCTACCGCAAAACCTTAAAGATTTAGGACTAAAAATCAATGGCTCTAACTTGTGTAATGAAATCCATCTACCAACTTCAGCTGAACGTACTGCGGTCTGTTGTTTATCTTCTCTCAACCTTGAACTTTATGACGAGTGGAAGGATACTACTCTTGTCGAAGATCTTATCACTATGCTTGATAATGTGCTCGAGTATTTTATCGAAAATGCGCCTGATACAATTTCAAGAGCAAAGTTCTCTGCGGAGCGTGAACGATCTATTGGACTAGGTGCAATGGGTTTCCATTCACTCTTACAGAAACATGGTGTTGCCTGGGAGAGTGATCATGCAAGAGAAATGAATAAAGTCGTGTTTGAAGATATCCAAAAGCGTGCTATTTCACAGACAGAAAAGCTTGCAAAGGAACGTGGTGAATATCCAGATGGTATCGGTACTGGTCGTCGTAATGCGCATCTAATGGCTATTGCACCAAATGCTTCGTCTGGTATTATCCTTTCGACATCACCAAGTATTGAACCAAGTAAAGCAAATGCTTACACCCATCGTACACGTGCTGGTTCATTCCTTGTCAAGAACAAATATCTTGAAGAAGTACTAGATAGACACAATAATAACAATGAATCTATTTGGACTTCTATTATTACAAATAAAGGTTCAGTACAACATCTACCATTCTTGACTGAAGGTGAAAAGGCAGTGTTCAAGACAGCACAAGAACTTGACCAGAGCTGGGTGGTACAACATGCTGCAGACAGACAACCTTATATTTGTCAGGGTCAATCAGTAAACGTATTCTTTCCTGCTGGTGCAGAGAAATCATATGTAAATAAGGTACACCTGAAAGCATGGAAAGAAGGACTAAAAGGACTTTACTACCTTCGTACAGAAGCAAAACAAAGAGCAGAAAATGTTTCTGAAAAAGTAGAACGTGTTGCTCTACGTGATGACGATCGTACTATTGTATATGGTAAGATTGATTGTCCATATTGTGCAAGAGCAAAAGAAGAACTTTCTTTACGTGGTATCCAGTTTGATTATATTGATCTACAAGAGATTGGTAAGACTGCAGCAGAAGTAACAGGACGTAAGGTAAAGACCGTACCACAAATCTATGTTAATGGACAATACGTAGGTGGATACGATGAACTAATGGAATTTTTAAATCAACCAATGACAATTGAATCCGGTGATGAATGCCGGGCTTGTGAAGGCTAAGAGGAGAAAACATGTCACTCACAGAAGTATCTAAAACTTATCGCCCGTTCCTATACCCATGGGCAGTAGAACTAACAAAGAAACATGAAGAGATCCATTGGGTCGAAGACGAAGCAGAATTATCAGAAGATGTACAGGATTGGAAGACCAAACTATCTGAAGAAGAAAAGGAATTTGTTACACAAGTTCTTCGTCTGTTTACACAGTCTGATGTTCAGGTAGGTGAAAATTACCATGAGCTTCTTATTCCTAAGTTTAAGAATAATGAAGTTCGTAACATGCTTTCTTCCTTTGCTAACCGTGAAGGTGTACACCAACGTGCATATGCACTTCTGAATGATACACTTGGTTTACCTGATGAAGAATTCCATGCATTCCTTGAATATAAGGAGATGGCAGATAAGATTGAATTTATGTCACAGGGTAATCCGAATACACTACAAGGCCTTGCACTTATTATGGCACAGTCTGTATTTAACGAAGGTATGAGCTTGTTTGCATCGTTTGTAATGTTGCTGAACTTCCAGCGCTTCGGCAAAATGAAGGGTATGGGTACAATCGTTGAATGGTCAATACGTGATGAATCAATGCACGTCCAAGGTATTGCTAAACTGTTCCGTGAGTTCTGTGATGAACATCCACGTATCGTTAATGATGAACTGAAGTCAAAGATCTACCAGATGGCAAAAGATGCAGTAAAACTAGAAGATGCATTTATTAAACTTGCATTTAGTGGCCTAGATGAAGTTCAGGGATTAACAAAGCAAGAGGTAAAAGATTACATCCGTCACATTGCAGATCGTCGTCTCCTACAACTTGGTATGAAGCCAACGTTCAAGGTAAAAGATAATCCGCTACCTTGGCTCGATTGGGTACTAAATGGTGCTTCACATGATAACTTCTTCGAAAAACGTGTAACCGAATATTCAGTTACTTCTATGGAAGGTGACTGGGACTGGGAAGAAGAAGCTGCATGAAACTAAAAACATACGAAATTGAGTGTGACTTCTGTGAAGAGGTCACGCGCATTACAATGCTTACAAGAACAGAAATAGAACCAGAGCATTGTCCGTGTTGCGGTGAGTATGTTGGTGCAGTCTTTATTGATGCTGAAGAAGATTCTGACGACTAAGAATCTTTATAGATATATGCATGTGGTATTATAATGATAGAGAATTTAATCCCTCCGAAGACGAACTACGAGATTGGCAAGGATTCGTATATATCATCACGGATCTCACCAATAACAAAAAGTACGTGGGAAAGAAGGGATTCTGGTCAAGAAAAACATTACCTCCACTCAAAGGGAAAACCAGGAAAAGACGTAGTATTGTGGAATCCGACTGGCAGAAGTACTACGGATCATCTGATCTTGTTAAACAACTCCTTGAGGAAAAGGGTGAGCAGGGCTTTCGCCGTGAAATATTACATCTCTGTAAATCAAAGGGGGAAATGTCTTATCTTGAGGCGAAGGAACAGTTCGATAGATCTGTACTGCTAGATGATACATATTATAATGGTATTATTAACTGTAGGATCCATCGATCCCATGTTCAGAGGCTAAAGGATGATAATTTATAAGTACAAAGACGACGATGAGTATCGTCGTGAACAATACAAAGCAAACGAAGAAAAAGAAGATAGAGTTTGGTTTCGTGAAAAAGATTTAATTTTCATGGATGAAATGATACCGTTTCCTGATGTAAAGAGTGTACTGTGTCACGGTACAAGGAACGGTGCAGAGCTTGAACTATTTCAAAACTATTATCCTGATGCAAGAGTACTTGGGACAGAGATCGCATCCAGTGCTTCTAAGTATAATAAAACTATCAGGCATGATTTTAGAAAGCCACATCACAAACTCACCGGTAAATTTGACATAGTATTTTCTAATTCTCTCGATCATTCGAATGATCCAGAAAGCACACTCGAAGTGTGGAGAGATCAGCTCAACCGTCGGGGCGTGATGTTTATCGAAGTAAAAGTAGATCAAACCCCAGTACGAAATAACGGTGCTAGACCGTCAGACCCACTTGAATGGGAATATGAAACTGAGTTCAAGGAACTAGCAAGAAGTATGGGATTCAAAGTACATCCTAGACAACTTGATACTTTTCAAGCTGAACAACTTATTACTGTACTTTATATGTTAGAACAGTGATTTGTCCAGAGGAAGAGGTTTGGAAGTCTATAGACCCAGATGATATTTGGGTGTTAGACAAATTTATTCTTGCAAGAAAATTAGGATATATTTGCGGTCCAGTAGGTATGGATGTTCCAAAGGATGACTGGTATATCTTGCGACCGTGTAAGAATGCCCTTGGTTTAGGTCTTGGCGCTAGTATAGAATATTTAAAAGCTGACTGGGGTGGCACAGACCATTTAACACCAGGATATTTCTGGTGTGAGATTTTCAGCGGCAGGCATTTGAGTGTAGACTACAACTGGGGTATACAGAGATTGTGTGTAGAAGGTAAAAAGCCAGACAACACACTCACACGCTGGGAAGAATGGACTCGTATACAAGAGTCTGTTCCATTTCCTGAAGTGTTAGGGGACTATGCTAGTAAGTATGAGTGGATCAATTGTGAGTTCATAGATGGGAATCTAATAGAGGTACATTTCAGACATAATCAAGACTTTGCTGGTGGAGTAACACACTTCATCCCTGTTTGGGAAGGTGAAGACACAAATCCACCTGATGGATATAAATACATAGAGTATCCAGATATTCATGGGAGGATAGGAGCTTATGTACGAGTATAAATGCACAATTTTAAGAGTAGTAGATGGTGATACAGCAGACGTAGATATTGATCTAGGATTTGGCGTATGGCTAAGAAAACAACGTATTCGATTCCACGGTATTGATACCCCCGAAAGTCGGACTTCAGATAAAGTAGAAAAGAAGTATGGTCTGGCTGCAAAGCAGTTTGTAAAAGATCATATGCCAGTCGGATCTACACAAATCCTTGTTACTGAAAAAGATGCAATGGGTAAGTATGGCAGGATTCTTGGTAAGTTCAAGCTAGAAGATGGTAGAATCCTAAATGAAATGATGATTGAACAACACCACGCAGTTGCATATTTCGGTCAGTCTAAAGATGATATTGCCGGAGGACATATAAAAAATAGAGAATTTATTGACGTTTCGGGGTTTACAATTAAATAAAAATATGGTATTATAGAATGTAACAATTGGAGAAAGTGGAGAAAGCCATGCTTATTATTGATTACAACGGTATTGCCATCGGTAATATCATCGCACAGAAATTAGCACCAGAAGAAGATCTTATCCGTCATATGATCTTGAATTCTATTCGGATGTATAAACAGAAGTTCAAAGAATATGGTGACGTAGTTATTGTTGCTGATGCTGGTGGTAACTGGCGTAAAGACTATTATCCTGAATATAAAGCCAAACGTAAGACAAGTCGTGATGATGATAAGCGGGATTGGCAAGAGATCTTCCGTATCACAAATACTGTACGTGAAGAACTTGCTGAAAACTTTCCATATAAAATGGTACACGTATGGGGATGTGAAGCAGATGATTCCATTGCCCAGATCGTTATGTCTACACAAGAGTTTGGTCAATACGAACCTGTAATGATTATCTCTGCTGACCATGACTTTAAACAACTACAGAAGTTTGATAACGTCAAGCAGTTCTCCCCTATGACAAAGAAGTTTGTTAAGGAAGATAATCCACGCCTCGGTCTTATGGAAAAGATCCTAAAGGGTGATTCAGGTGATGGTGTACCAAACGTCCTATCGGATGATAAGGTATTTGTAGAAAATAGAAAGCAGAATGTTCTTTCTGCTAAAAAGAAACAGGCGTTGCTCGAGGATCCAAAAGCTCTTGGTGAAGAGGTATATCGTAATTACCTACGTAATAAAAAATTGATCGATTTATCTGAAACACCAGAAAATGTGTCAAAAGAAATCATAAATATTTTTATGAACCAAGATCCATGGCACAATAAAGGAAAGGTATTTCCTTATCTTGTCGAAAAACGTTGTAGATTATTAATTGAATGTGTTGAGGAGTTTTTCTAATGGCTAAATTCGTATATGAAGTATTAGAACAATTTGAAAAAGCAAAAGATCGTAAGGCTAAGATCCAAGTACTCAAACAGAATGATACCTTGGCTCTTAAGTCTATTCTAGCAGGTGCACTAGACCCGAAGGTCGAATGGTTAGTTCCCAAAGGTCCAGTTCCTTATACAGCAAATGAGGAACACAATGCACCCTCAAATCTAATTAGCAAATATAAAGATTTCCGGTACGTTGTCAAAGGCGGACCAGGAGAAAGGATTCCATCTTACAAGAGGGAAAGTGTATTCCTCGGTATTCTGGAATCAATCCACCCACGTGATGCTGAATTGGTTGTGAAAATGATTAACAAAGAAAAGCCGTGTGATGGTATGACCCTTAAGATTGTGAAAGAGGCTTTCCCGGATATTATTAGGAAATAGTATGGATCCAAACCCTAGCATCTTTAACCTAAACTTGTACAGCGTACCATTTTCTATGGTACGCTTTTTTTCTGGAGAAAATCATAAATGGTTTCAGCACAAATCGAACGACTTAAAAAAGATTCACGGCAACTTGAATTTGCAATCGCTCGGTATCGAAAACAAGGGAGAACAGATAGGATGGCCAAAGTGCTACTAAAGAAACTGTTCTTAGATGAACAGATAGCTGAAATTCAACAAACACGATTATTAGCAGCATAGGGGGTTTACAAAGCGTCTCCGTTCTGGTATAATAAATAGAGTTTATCAGAACGGAGATACATACATCATGAACATTTTTATATTGGATACAAATCCAATCAAAGCTGCACAACAACAATGCGACAAGCACGTAGTTAAAATGGTATTAGAGTCAGCACAGATGCTATCTACTGCCCACCGCGTTCTTGACGGTACTCTCACCCGCATTCCATCAAAGTCTGGTAAGACTATGGTCAAAGGATGGGTATTGCCAGATTCTCGAGAAGATATTCTATATAAAGCAGTACATGTTGGGCATCCTTGCACTCAATGGACTATGGAATCATTAGCTAACTATGCATGGCATTATGACCACTTCGAGGCTCTTGCCATCGAATACGAATATCGATATGGTAAAAAGCATAAGTCCTATGTTGATCTAGAGTATGCTTTATCTATCCCGCCAAAAAATATTCGGCAAGACGTTGGTCAGACACCATTTAGGCTTGCGATGGGGGCAGCACCAGAGTGTATAGATAGTTTGGATCCCGTTGGATCTTACCGTGCGTTTTACCAAACCAAGCAGGATCGTTTCTCTATGGATTGGACTAAGCGTTCTATTCCAGAGTGGTTTGAGGTAGCAGTATAATGGACAATTTTATTCGTATCTTTGATGATGTAATCCCGCAAGAATATTGCGATTATCTCATTGAAAGATTTCACCAACACGAAGATAGATGGGTACGACGTAACACCCTTACTTATGATTTCAACGAATTAAATCTTATTGAGAATCGTGACGTGTTTTCCCAGGAGTTCGAAAAGCTTGGACAACTCTTTGTAGATGCAACAGATCACTACGCAAAGACGTGTGAGCTATTTGATTGGCAGTGGCCAATGAAGTACGGTCTAGAAGAGATTCGTATGAAACATTACACCGCTGATAAAGGCGAGTTTAAGCCTCACATTGATTCTGGTAACTATCTTAACTGTACACGCTTTCTTGTTATGTTCCTGTATCTCAATGATGGTGAAGGTGGTGAAACAGAATTCTTACATCCACATGAAGGTAAGGTAGAACGAAAAGCTGGACGATTACTTTGTTTTCCTCCGCACTGGACATATCCTCATGCAGGGAAGATGCCAATCGGTAATGACAAATACATTATTGGTTCCTATATGCGTTACGTATCGCCAGAAGAAAAAATTTAAAAAAAAGTGATTTAGGGGGTTTACTTTTCTATTAAAAAGTATTATATTAGTATAGTAACAATAGGAAATGGAGACACGTTATGGAAAAGGCACTCGTAGATTACATCAATGCTCAGCGTAAAGAAGCAGAGGAATTTAATAAAATTCCTGGTAACTGGATGGGCATGATGCCCGAAGCTACCGATGTTGAATATTGGAGCCAACGTGTTCCCTCCGGCACTCTTCGTGAGTTCCAGCGCACAGAGCTGGAAGAATCTGCGTACTATATCACTGCTGATCGTACGAGCAAATCGTATGCTCGTTCTTTGGACTTTCGGAATTGGTCCGATCGTGCTATCGAGCGTCATATAGAGAATATATGTCGACAATGATAGTACACTTTATGGGATACCATATATCTAATCGTCAGAAAAGAACTATAGAGAGAGCTACTGAGTTGGCTCTCGAATTTCTGGTGTCTAAGCGATTAGCAAATACATTAGATATACAATACCATATTGTTAAGGACCTATATAGTAAAGAAGGTGTATTCGGTGATTGCTTTACTGAAGATTATGATCGTTCACCAAAGTTCTTTGACGTGCGGTTATCTTGGACAAAGGCTGCTGATATACACATCGTTGTTTCTACGATATGTCACGAAATGATTCATGTGGCACAATATGCTCAGAGGCGACTAAGATATTTGGCACGGTCAAATGTACAGGCTTTTGAAAAAGAACATGTTGATATGAACGAAGTAAAATATTATGAATTGCCATGGGAAAAAGAAGCATATGAAAAAGAAGATGAGGTCTATGCATATGTACGTAAACATATGGCAGATAGATATTATATAAACTTACAAGAAGTGGATCAGAAAGTTGCCGAGCTATACGCTAAGAAACAAACAGACAAACGAAACGTATAACGTTGTTTGTACGTGGGACGAACTCCAGGAAAAGCTGAAAGAACCTAATATTGAAAAGGTTCTTAGTACACCAGCATTCGTTTCTGGTGTTTCCGGTGGGCAGGGTAAACGTGTACCAGATGGATTTAAAGATCTTAAACGACGTATTAAAGAAAACTCTGGTAGAGGAAATACAATAAAAGTTGACTAAATCTTATGCACCAAACACCGTAAAGCTGGAGCATCTTCAGCCTTTCGACGCTATTACTGGTAACCAGCAGAAAGCATGTGACTACTGGGATAAAGGTTTAAATCTTATCCTTTCAGGTTCAGCAGGAACTGGTAAGACTTTCATTGCTATGAACTTGGCATTAGAAGAAGTCCTTGATAGAGAAACCCCATACGATAAATTGATCATCGTGCGCTCGATCGTACCCACGCGCGACATTGGGTATCTTCCTGGTGATGAAGAAGAAAAGAAACAGGTCTATACATTACCATATGTTGGTATCTGTTCAGAGATCTTTGGCAACGGTGAAGCCTGGACTCGTCTTGTTATGCAAAAGAAAGTTTCATTCGAATCAACATCATTCATACGTGGTACTACATTCAATAAGGCTATTATTATGGTTGATGAAATGCAGAACCTTAATTTCCATGAACTTGATTCTGTGGTAACTCGAGTCGGCAACAATTGTAAATTGATTATGTGTGGTGATTATTATCAGTCAGACTTCAAACGTGAAGATGAAAAGCGTGGGATCATGGACTTTCTAAACATTGTTGAATCTTTGCAGCAATTCGAATTAATAGAATTCAGTTGGAAAGATATTGTACGCTCTGACTTTGTCCGTGATTATATTATGACTAAAGAAATGTTAGGGATTAAATAGTGATCTATACAACGAATGAATGGGATCCACTAAAAAGGGTAATCCTTGGAACAACAAAAAATATGAACTGGCCCTTTCGAGATAAGGAGTACAGCGATATACCATTCCCACATGGACCAATTGACAAAAAGATCTTAGAGGAATCTGAGATTGCTTTGGAAGGGTTCCAGTCAGTTTTGGAAGATCTTGGGGTTGAAGTTCTAAGACCAATCGATCAGGATTATACCAAGCACCATGGCTTTGGTGCTTATTCTACCCGTGATTGTGTATTAGTCGTAGGCAATAAAGTAATCTTTACCCCAACCCGTTTTAAACAAAGAAGGGTAGAATGGAACGCACTTCGGCCACATATTGATGTGGATATAATTGAACCCCCCATTACTTCAGTACATTCAGGGGAACCAGATCCTATCTTCTTTGATGCAGCAAATGTTATTCGGTGTAATGATGATCTATTATATCTTGTGTCATCTACAGGTAATATGAAAGGCGCGGAATGGCTAGAAAGAGTATTACCAGATCATAATATACACCCTATTCAAAACCTTTACAGCGGGGCACATCTCGATTCAACAATTGTTCCTCTACGTGAAGGTCTTGTTATGTTGAATGCTTTTAGAGCAAATAGAACCTCTATCATCCCAAAGTTTATGAGAAGGTGGGATAAGATCTGGATTCATGATGAAGATATAGTGGAAATAAAAGAAGACCAGCATCCACATAACCAGTCAACAAAATGGATTATGATGAACGCTCTTAGTATAGATCCAAATACAATTATTCTGAATAGCTATCAGAAAGCGATCCGGAAAAAACTTGCTCAGTATAATATTGAGGTTGTACCTGTTGATCTGCCCCATACAAGATACCTACAAGGTGGTCCCCATTGTGTCACACTAGATCTATTAAGGACTTAATATGGTATACGATCCAAAAGACAATAAGTTATCAAAAGAGCAGATTGGGATTAAATACTTGGCCAGTCACAATCCCATTTTTGAGCCGCGACACATTATTAAGAATGAAAATGTACTGAAGTCTATTCAAGATTTTGCGGCACAAAGTGAATATGAAAGTATTCATGCTCCAACAAGAACAGGATCTTGGATGGTAAAGAATCCACTTAAGAAATTACCTCAAGCAAAAAGATATCTTACTAGACATGTTTATCCATTCAATGAACCAGTCGGTGCAAATTGGATGAAATGGTATGGTGTGGGTCATTACTCAGGATTACATCAAGATCATGACGGTAGATATGCAAAATATGATAAGTCCGGAAGATTATGGTACATTACAAGTATTATTATTAAAAGTAACGGTATGGAAGGCGGCCAGCTAATTATTGCTGGCGATTCCTCTTTTAATGATACCGAACGTGCATCAAGGATGATGGTCTTAGATATTACAGAACCTGGCTGGGGCGCATGCTGGAATATGTTTACCCTACATGGTGTATCACATATTACTGCAGGAGAACGTATTACTCTTATGATAGCTAAACGCCATCCAAAGCACCTCAAAGCTGATCTAGAGAAAAAACAAAATTATGAATTAGTTTCGGTTTATTGAAACTAGGGGGTTTACAATTAATATGAAATACGGTATGATACTCATATAATAAAAAAGGAGACTAATATATGAGTACAATTTTTCTAGATATGGATGGAGTCATCGCAGACTTCTTTTCAGCCCTTGCACAAAAAGAAGGTGTCGATCATTGGAAATCAATTTCAGATAAAGAAGTTGCTATATCCAAACTACGTAACACAGACTTCTTTTACCGTATCCCACTCTTCCCTACTTCAGATAAATTAGTGGATCATGTTAAAATGGTAGCCTGGCAGAATGAAATGGAATGGGGTATCTGTTCCTCACCTCTTACTGGAGACCATAATAACTCAGCCTACTGGAAACGTCGTTGGCTAGAAAATGTAGGCTTTGTTCCTAAAACTGAAAACATGATTTTCACTGGTAACAAACATAAGTATGTCTTTAGCCCAATCGATGGTAAACCAAATATTCTCATCGATGATAAACCAGAAAATATCAAACGATGGAATGATGCTGGTGGTATCGGTATTCGCTACCAAGCAAATGAAGATGATCTTCAAGAATACCTATTTGTAGAACTGGAGAAAGCAATTGAGCAAACTGGGAATCGGTGAAGTCTGTAACCTTCGTTATGAGTTCGAAGAGATTGTATCTTGTGGTGCATTCAAAATGCAGGATTATGAAAGTGATATAGATAATCTATACGACTTTGTAGAAACAGGACACGTAAACAATCGTTTTCGTGAAGGATACGATCGAGCAAAAGAAATTGCAGAAACTTTAGTACAATATTATGAGTCACCAGAACTACATAAGGCGCGATCTAACAGTCGAAAAGTTCAAAAGAGCTTGGAAGCCTACTAACCTTTCAAAGACTACTATTGACTTTAAATGTACCCCTGGGGTCGGTGACTTCATGTACATTCTTTCTGTTGCTTATATGAGGTCGTTTGTGTTACAGAAGACCGTGACACTGAATCTACATTGGTATCATGACAAGGATTATCTGTTCCACTTTGAAGATCCAGAAACTATCCTCGAGCGTTTCGAATATGTGAATAATTTCTATTTAAAAAATAATACTGATGTGGTAATCAATCACCTCTTTAATGCAAATGATAGTTCATTATACACTAAAAGATATTATGGTTTCAAGAAAGGTTGGGGACAGGAAAAGCCAGATCCTAGGTTTATCGGTCTTAAATATAACAGTTGGGAGTTTCGACCTAGTGTGCTAGAAACAAATCCTAACAAGATTGTAGTTTGGACACAACTACAGAATGCTCAGACCCCACGTGGCTTTAAACAACCATTTGAGAGACATGGATGGGAAGAAGCACAGAGACGTATAGAAGCTCACGGATATGACATTACAGAAATCTCATATAGAACACCAATCCGTGAAGTAATGTACCATATAGCTACATGTAGAGCAACAGTATCCTATGAAGGTATGTGGCACTATATAGCAAAGAATTATCATAAACCTATGATTGTTATGTCAGCTGACTTGATAACAGAACTTCATACACCAAATGCTTTATCTTTTGCAAAACAAAAACCTACAGAGTATGACTGGTTTGACTATCACTGGTTTGATAACTTCGATTCCCATTTGGAGGAAGCGACAGCGCTTGCCCACAGGGGCGAACGACTTATTAGAAAATTACATAAGAAGGTAGACTAATGGAAATAGATCGTGCAGTAATTGAAATTAATGGTGGATGTAACTACACTTGCCAGATGTGCCCACAGACTAATCCAGACGGATCTACTGGAGCACGTGGTAAGAACTGGCTTAAGAAAATGTCTCTTGACGAGTTCGAAGATGCTGTTGCACAATGTACTGAAGCAGGATTACGTGTAGTAAATCTTGAAGGATCTGGTGAACCAACACTCAACAGCAACCTACCAGAATACATTGCAATCGTGAAGAGGTATGGTGCAAAAGCATTCTGCTTCTCTAACGGGTTCCGTATGCGTGATCAGTTTATGCGTGACTGTGTAGATGCTGGATTAGATTTCTTCCGTTTCTCTATCATTGGATATAATCATATTGAATATAATAAGTGGATGAACAGTAATAACTTCCAATTTGTTCTTAACAATCTAAAATCTATGCAGGAATATGTTACCGAATCTGGATCAGACTGTGTTGTAGCTACCTATCATTTGATCCTTGATAATAACAATATTGATAATGAAGTAAAAATGTATCGCAATATTGTTGACTGGGCTGGTGTAAAAACTGAGATCTGGAAGATGCATAACTGGAGTGGGGTATATGAACCAGAATATGGAAGAGAAGGCGCAATCAAAACATGCGGACGTCCATTCAGCCCGGACGTTGTCATTCGAGCAGGCGGTCTTGGGGGTGAGCGAGGAGCAGTTGCACCTTGTTGCCAAGTACTTGGAAGAGACGATGAAGCAGTCCTTGGTCACCTCAGTGAAGAAAGCCTTAGAGACATATGGTACGGGGAGAGGTACGAATCTCTGCGAGATGGCCACCGTACAGGTAACTACCCAGATTACTGTAAAGGATGCGACTTCTTGATTGATGATCCAGAAGTCTTAGTCTATACAAATCACGAACGTGATCTCTACAAGATGCACGGGACGGAATTTGATCTGAATGATTATCGATAAAGACATACAAATATATCAGATAGTTATCAGCGGTAATTCTGTTTCTGAATACTATGCAGAAAAAAGTGTTTACAGTTTTCAGCAATTGGGATATAATAATATTCAAAGAGTGGAAGCTACTACACCTGATAATTATTCAAGTATGTGGCCACCAGCATTTTTACCGTTCAAACGATCGAGAGAGTATAATGCTAAAAGATCAAGAGACTGGTTACCAGAAGAACAGGCTATCTGGTATTCCCACTATACATGCTGGGAACGAGTAGATCAGCCATCACTTATTATCGAACATGATTGTATGCTCTATAAAGAAATACCTGATCACTTATCCAAAAGAAATCTGTGGAGCTTTGGTATGACAGAAGATGGAAGAAACTTAGCTGCTCTTGGATACTATATTAAACCTTCCGCAGCTAAAAGACTTAGAAGTATACAATCTATTTCCGCACCCGTGGACGCATGGATACATCGGCTGCAACCATGGTATGAGTATGGAAGACTTTCTAAAAATTATATAGATAAAAATGTATGCGCAAAACATTACATTAATGAAGAGGTTGGCACAAGTAAACCAACCGTTGGAGCAACACTATGAAGAGATTGATTTATCAAGTTTATGTTGGTGGACGAAAGCTTAGACTGTACGATCACTGTATTGAAAGCGTTGCCGAGTACTGTAAAAAACATAAGATTGATCATATTGTTCAAAGACACCCAAGACTAATGATTAAGCCTGACGTATTTTCTACAAATCGTAGTCAGGAATCTTATATGAAGTACGGTGGCTTCCTACCGATCTATGAAAAAGAAAACGCCTTTGAACATTTTGATGAATATGATCAGATTGCAATCATTGATGCTGACATCTATGTACGTGACGATGCACCAAACATCTTCGATGAACTCACAGAAGAGTATGACTTTGGTGGGGTGGTTGAGAGAGATATGCCACTTACCGAAGATTACAAACGTAAGATTCTGAACTATTCACGTATGCAATATGGATCGATCAGACTTGACTGGGATTGGCGTAAAGATACTGGTGGTGAGGTTATGAATATGGGTATGATGGTTATGAATAAATCATTTGCTAAATATCTTAACGGTCAAACCCCAAAACAGTTTCTTATGCGTGCAGAGTTTAAACCATTCATTGATGGTATGGGACCATGGAAATGGTCTACTGACCAGACGTTATTGAATTATTGGATTAAGAAAGAACAGATGAAGGTCAAGAAACTCCATTGGAAATGGAATGGACTATATACTGCCAACACAAAGATTAACGAATGTCATTTTGTACACTTCTTCCTGAAAGATAAGCTACCGCAGAATGGCGAGAATGTAGAGGAGCTTATGAATGGAATTATTAAAGTATAGAAATTATGAGGAATATGTTAAATTCAAAACTGAAGGGAACAAACTAAAACTCAATTCACACTCAGGCGTTGGACCAGAGGTAATTGGGGAGATCAAAAAACGTATTCCGTTTGTAAGTCATATTTTGTGTCATGGTACACGTGCAGGATGGGAACAAAAACATTTTAAGAATGCATACGGTGATAGCACATTTGTTCTTGGTACTGAAATCAGCGAAACAGCTACACAGTTTCCATATACGCTACAGTGGGACTTTTCAAAGGTGAAAGATGAATGGGTAGGTAAGTTCGATATTGTATTCTCTAACTCATTCGATCACAGTATTACCCCCGAAGATACAATGAATACTTGGATGGATCAGGTAGCACCTAACGGTAGTCTTATTATGGAACTACATCTTGCAAGGCCAGGATGGAAACCAACGAAAACAGATCCACTATCTTATGTTCGTGACGATATTGTAGAGCTGGTAGATAAACTTGGTTACAAGATTATTGATGAATGGCCAAGTCCGGCATTTACTGATCATCGTGGCAGATTCGGGAAATATAATCATGGAAGACCAACATTAAGGATTCAAAAATGAAGAATTTGATTTACCAGTACTGGTTAGGAAAACCAGGTATTGCAGTTCAGGCTGGTATCGATAATATGAAAGCATATGCAGAACGTATCGGTGCAGAATATCGTTTTGTAAAAAATCCTGGATGGGCAGCTAAGTATTGTGATATCCCTGCATATTATAATGCCTTTGAGCCTGTCTATAATCAAAAATTCTGGGAATATGATAACATCCTGTTTGTTGACACGGATGTTTTTGCTGTTGATGGATTAGAAGAAAGTATCTTTGATCAGGACGTAGGTCATATTGGTATTTGTGACGAACCCCACAAAGAGATCTCACATCTAAAAACAAAAAGCCATATTAATACTGCTAACGATGAACGTTGGAATAAGGTGATGGTAGAAAAATATGGTAAAGAAATGCCACGTAATGAAGCAGGTAATCTAAAGATCTTTAATAGTGGTGTGGTACTATACACGAACGAAGGATTACGTCATGCACATGATAACTGGGAAGGATTCCAGGGATATATTAATAATGTACGTAATGCTGGACTGAATAAGTTTTATACAATTGATCAGAATTATCTACATGCTATGTTAACTATTGCTGATATGAATTATACGGTTATGGATAATGGATGGAACAGTTACGTACATTATGATGGTGATTCAAAGACTACACCACGTGCGGTAATAGATACTAGGACAGAAAATACAAAATTTGTTCATGTGCAGCTCAGAGGTGCAGATGATCAGGACGCATCTTGGCATGAAGTCGTAGTTAATCGTCCTGTTGATGAATGGAAATTATTAGCACTGTTGATGAATGGAAATTAGTAGCATAATGTTTGATGCTTATATTATAACCACGATCAATGCATTTGATGATGATAAGGTTCGCGCGCTCACGAAGAGATGTGTTGATTCTTGTCGTGCTTATAATATTAAACCTATTTTATTTGATGCAGTTGTTCCTGCTACCTTGGAAAAATATTATCCAGGTTGGCCAGTACGTGAAGATTATCGTGAACGACTTCTCAATAATTACCGTAAGAAAGCTGGTAAAGAACCAACAAAAGAAATCGAGAACCGAATGATTGTTATGCAACAATGTATGACAATGAGTCATTATGAGGTTCGTAAAAAGATTATCCAAAATGGTTATCCAGCTATTATTCTAGAACATGATGCTATTGTACAACGTCAGTTAGATGTTGGACAACCATATAACCAGTTTGCTGTCAATCTATGTAAACGTGAACAAGCTACACATGGTTATGCTATTGGCCCAGAACCAGCAAAGAAATATAATGATATCTATGAAGATCTTGGCTTTGCTGGTCATGATAATATGAATCGTTATATCAACGAAGAACAAATTATTAAAATTACACCATATAGAGATTCAAATCCTGTTGTAGTTGGTAACGCACTTCATGAAAGTCAATGGGATACACATAGAGGTGCAGTCAAGACCAAGCTTGATTATGTACCAACTACAACGTCAGGAGTATACAAATGAGGGTATTCATTACAGGTATTGCTGGATTTATTGGATTCCATACAGCTCTACATTATAAAAAGAAAGGCTGGGACGTTTGGGGTATTGATAACTTCAATGATTATTATGATCCTAAACTAAAAAGAAAAAGACAGGATCTTCTGGTCCAAGAAAAAATAAAAGTAATGGAAGGTGATATTCGGTCTAAAAGTTTTGGCGCATACGTTCCAAAAGAAATAGATCTTGTTATACATCTTGCAGCCATGGCTGGTGTACGTTATTCTATGGATCACCCTGAAGAATATATTGATGTCAATATTGTTGGTACACAGAATGTTATTCGTTGGTGTGAAGAAAGAGATATAAAAGAAGTCATCTATGCATCTACCTCTTGTACAATGCATGGTAATCCGTTACCATGGAACGAGGATGAAAAACTTGGTAATCACCTCAGCCCATATGGTTATACAAAGGCAACAAACGAACAGCAGTTCCGTACATCGAAGATCAAGAATGCAGTCGGTCTTCGATTCTTTACTGTGTATGGTCCGTGGGGTAGACCAGACATGGCACTCTTTTCATTTACAAAGAATATCCTAAATGGTAAACCAATTACAGTATTTAATAATGGTGATATGAAACGTGATTTTACTTACGTAGATGATATTGTACAAGGTATTTGGTTGGTGTCACAGAACATGACGAAACGTGATATCTACAATATTGGATATGGTAAACAAGTTGAGCTGATGCATTTTGTCCATCGAATTCAGGAGGAGCTTGGCATTAATGCAGAGATTGAATATGCACCAGCACATCCAGCTGATGCAAAAGAAACTTGGTCAGACACTCTCAAAATACAAAAGCTAGGATATAGCCCAACTACACCTATAGATAAAGGTGTGTATGAATTTATAAGATGGTACAGGAGTTACTATAATGATTAATGCTGAATTAGGTCATGTGAAAGACGTAAGCGAATTTCATCTTTCAATTGTTGAGCAGCAGGAAGAAGCACACGGCACAGACTACTGTGCAATGCACCTTGCAATTTCTAAGTTCTGGAGAGAAGGCAATTGCAAAAGATACATGGAGCTTGGTGTACACCAGGGCGGAACAGCAGCAAATGCTATGCTTCTCAAACCAACCCCACAGAAAATTACCCTCATTGATATTGATATGAGTAGATATAATAAGTATCTGAAGCCACTTGCAGAAGCACACGCAGAAGAAAATGGTATTCATCTTGATGTAAGAGAAACTGATTCTACTGGTCTTGGATCTATTGATGGCTGTGATATGCTTGTTATTGATTCTGTACATAAGGCAGGATTTATGCAGCGTGAACTTACCATCCATGGACCAAATGTACGTAAGTACATTGTCGCACATGACACAAAGTTGCTCTTTAATAAACCAGACGATCAGTTACATCGTATGCTTGTTGGTTGGGGTAAAGAGAACGGCTGGAAGTTAGTAGAGCGCGGCGAAACTAGTGTAGGATATACAGTAATTCAAAAAGTGATTTAATATGTCGCTAGAAATTATTAATGAGATGTTTCCAGATGAAAGACCGACACTGGATACAGTACTTGAAAGGACAAAGCATACTATGAAAGCATACATCATTGCTCTTATGAATGATCATGATTCGACTGTGGCAACACGTAGACTACTACTTAGTATTATGTCAACTGAATCAAATATTGAGCCATATGTTTTTAACGCAGTAACACCACAGACATTACCATTTTACCAGAAAAGACTTTTTGGTAAGAGTGCTATTCCTAATATCAAATACACGTATCCACATCAAGGTGAAAAACGGTACGATATGCGCACTGGACTAGAACTTTCTGGTTACGCTACAAAAGACATCAATAAACGTATCTCTTGTTTCATGAGTCACTACAACCTCTGGAAGTTGTGTATTGAGTACGATGAACCTATTATTATTTTAGAACAAGATGCCCTGTTTACAAAACAGTTTGATTATGGTATAATTAAGGATCGATTCACTGGAGATATCATGGGACTGAATCATCCATCTGGTGCCACACGCCTTTCTAATGTGTATGATAGTTTGCTCAGGAAGAACTGGGATGATCGATATGCCAAGAGAGGACGTGAGCCGAAGCACGACGTCTTCGAAGCACCGTGGGTAGATAAAAATAAAATGGTACCACAAGGCATTGCAGGTAATTCTGCATACGTGATTAAACCATCTGGTGCCGAGAAACTTATTGCACTTACAGCAGAAAATGGTATTTGGCCAAACGATGCTATTATGTGTAAACAACTTATGCCAGGGAAACTGCAGCACATCTATCCTTATGTGACCAAAGTCCAAGGTGGCAGATCAACTACGAGTGAATAATAGATGATTAAAGACATCAGTGCCCAACTGCTTCCTATGATGCCACCGTTTCGTCCCACAGTTGGTGCATCACCCCATATGGTGTTTGACCGTGTAAGAAACAAATTTTATCGTGATTTAATTAGAAAAGAAGTAAAAGGTAAAGTTTGTGCAGAGAGTGGTTTTGGCACAGGATTACTCGTTCTTTATGCACTACGGTACGGCGCGAAACATGTTTATGCGTATGAGATAGATCCTACGATGTTTGAAATAGGCAAAAAGATTCTGGAAGAGATGGGTGCTGATTTTTCAAGGGTTACTCTTATTCAAGGGGCTTACAAAGATGAACATGACGATGTTGAGATCCTAATTCAAGAGCGAGTTGATAGAGCCTTATGGGGTGAACAGATAATTAATACCTATCCCACAAGGGCAAAAATTATTCCAGGATTACTCGGCTGTAAAATTAAATCCAGACCAGGTCATCTCATCCCAGAAAGAATAAAGAAACTTAAAAACCAATGGCTAAATAAAACAATAAGACGCAGGGATGTGCGTGGTAAGTTTAAACGTGTCATGCGGCAAATGATAAGATCTAATGAATACACTTCATACGACTCGCTTGTACGTGCTGAACTATTTGATGAGCCAGTTTATGAGGATACGATTTTAGGGTCGTATTCAATCGATTTAAACAAAGGATGCCCGGATAATTTTATCACGGTACCGATTGTTATAGATAATCCTGATACTCTTATCTGGTGTGATTATTCTATGAATGATTGGTCAATCACTGAAAATCCCACGTGCTGGAAACCTGACAAAGTCGTAGTTAAACACAGACCCGGTAAAGTAACCTTTGTACAAGACACTCGTAATGGAGCATGGTGGTTAGAATGAAATCTTATGTAATTACAATTATGGATAATGAGAAATCTGTACAGGTTGCTCAGAGGTGCATCAAGTCTGCTGCAAAGTATGGTATTGAAGTAGAACACTGGAAGGCAACGACACCAGCAGACGGACCAATTGATTTACTACTTAAGGACGATGTGAAGATCGCAGGTCTACACGAACTATATTCACGTATTGCTAACTGCTCTGCAGCATTCCATTCACACTTTTCACTCTGGAAAAACTGTATTGCTACTAATGAAGATCATCTTATTTTTGAACATGATGCATTTGTTACAGATCCTATTCCAGTGGATGTTAATTACAACAAACTTATTTCATTTGGTAAACCAAGCTACGGTAAGTGGAGACAACCTACGCAGATAGGTGTAAACCCACTGACATCCAAAGGTTATCTTCCTGGCGCACACTGTTATATGTTAAAGCCAGAAGCAGCAAAACTTTTGGTTAGCCAAGCTAAAATCATGGCACGACCAACGGACGTATATATTAATACACAAACATTCCCATGGGTTCAAGAATATTACCCGTGGCCAGTAGAAGCACGTGATAGCTTTACAACCATTCAAAAAGAAGCTGGATGTTTAGCTAAGCATAGTTATGGTGAGACTTATGAAATCATCTAAAATCTTTATTACAGGGTGTGATTCAAATACTGAATGGATGCTTGACTGGTTCGTAATGAACTACTTAAAACATAATAGTAATCAACTCTATATTATGGACTTTGGTATGTCAGAACGTGCATTAGAAAAACATGCAGGATTTGTGTTACCATTACCACCAAGTAATCATGTTGGATGGTTTCATAAACCACTTGCTATGTTATATGCAGCACGTTTAGCAAAGAAGGTATGTTGGTTAGATACAGATTGTCAAGTACTTGGTGATATTAGTGGTATTTTTAATTTAATAGAAAAAAATAAATTAGCAATGGCAGAAGATCTTCCATGGTCAACAAGACGTGGTAGTAAATGGCATAATTCTGGTGTAGTAGCATTTGAAGGTGTACCAGCTATCCTTACTGAGTGGCATGCTGCAGTTGTTAAGTCACCTCAGGTTGGGGATCAAGAAGTTTTACATTCTTTATTAAATACCCCAATGAGACGCTTTGTACATATCGTAGACTTACCGAATAAGTATAACGTATTGAGAGTCCAATGGGATAAAGATGATAGTGTTCCAAAGGATGTTCTTATTAAACATTACACGGGTGCGAAAGGTAAACTACAGATTTGGGATCAGATGAATGGCTAAGGTTGTACATGTAATTGGTAATGGTGATACAGCATCTCTCTACAAACCTGCAAAGGGACTAAAGGTAACATGTAACGTTCCACCGTTTGCAGTACCAGATGTTTGGGGTACGTGCATCGTAGATTTTAAGATGATGGTAGCAATGAATGAAGGATCTGTAATTCCTCCTGGACAATGGATTCTTGGTGCAAGACCACACAAATATATGGAACTGAATCCAAATCTACGTATTAAATGGATGAACAACATTAGAGAATATTATACTGTACTTCCAAAATATGCTGGTAATTTTACTAATTTCAATTGTGGTCATATGGCAGTACATTATGCAGCAAATAGATTAAAAGGCGAAGAAATCCACATGTATGGATTCGATTCAATCTTTGACTTTAATCTTAGAAGCTATACTGACATGGTATTGAATTCTGATAGAGGTAATACAAATAACCTTAGATTAGCAAACAACTGGAGACCAATCTGGGCAGAAATGTTTAAAGAGTTCAAGGATACAAAGTTTGTGTTACACCACAAGCATAATGAAAGTAAAATCCCACTGCCAGAGAATGTAGAAGTTCATGTATCATCAAAGAAGTAGTTACCTCTGGGAGAAGACCTATCTTTGGCCCGAGAAGGATGTACACCTTTGGAGATCTCTGAATAAAGAAAAGTCTGGACCAGCATTATTCCAAAAAGTAGTTGACCTGGCACCTGGTCATGATATAATCATACAAGCTGGTGGTGCTTGTGGTATCGTACCTGATTTCTATTCAGAACATTTTAAATCTGTTTATACGTTTGAACCAGAACCAGAGAATTTCCACTGCTTACTAGCGAATGCTGGAAATCCAAACGTATATAAAATGAATTATCTTATAGGTGAACTTCCTAAAAAATCTGTTAAAATCAGAAATGATTATAAGAACTATGGTGCAACAAAGATTTCTAGAAATTCTACTACAGGTACATCTTGGGCTGAAATGATTACAATAGATGCCCTGAACTTAGAACCAAATGTTATTCATCTTGACATAGAAGGTTATGAGGTAGAAGCACTCAAGGGTGCAATGGAAACTATTAAAAGGTCTAGTCCGCTTATTGTTGCCGAATATGATAAAAGTCCTGATCTTATACCTTTCCTAAACTCTATAGGATATGAAGAATTCCATCAAGAAGGATGGGATAAATTTTTTCAAAAAAAATGAAAAAAAAGTGATTTAGGGGGTTTACATTTGATCTGAAAAGTATTATATTAGTAGTATCAATAGGAAATAGGCGACTAAATTATGATCAAAGTTTATCAGATCCCATCCGAAGTTATGGAAAAGCATGAGATAATCTCGTTTATGTACGGTATAGGTACCACGTTTAACCTTCAAGAGAATCTTGACAAATATGTACATGTTGCAGATCTAGACACTAACAGCTTAGATGAAGCTTTCGAGATTGGTAACATTGGTCCAGAATCCAAATATACCCGTTATGCTAGAATGCACTCACTATCAGTAGGTGATATCCTGGTAGAAGAAACTGGTCAAGCACATGTAATTGCTAAGTTTGGCTTCGATGAAATTGAATCAGATCTGGAGGCAGCATAATGGCTATTATACCTATCGGTTCAGAAAAACTTCCTAAACATGGTTCACCACAAGATCGTGGTTCAGCAGATCGCTATTACGGCCGTCCATATGATCCTCATTTTTATCCAGAAGGAACCTATAAAGGAACATGTATTACAAAAGAATTCATGACCAATGAGCAGATTGAAGAGTATAAATACGGTTACGAAAATGAAGAGGACAGAAAGGATTGGGGATGAGCGATTTGGTAACTTACGTTCTCTTGCGGACAGTTCAATACGGTCTTCTTTTTATTTTAATTGCTGCTTTACTTACGGAGGTTTTATGAAATATATTCTCGCAACATCACTCGTTCTAGCAACATGTGCACCTGCATTTGCTGAAACAACCCAGGATCATTATAAGACTGTAGTGGTACAAAACCCATATACGGTTGAAGTATGTACAAATGGAAATGGGCAATCTGATCTATCAAACTTTTTAACTGGAGCACTTATTGGTGGTGCTATTGGTAACAATATCCCAGGTGAAAAGAATGGTGGTGCAGCTGGTGCCGTGATTGGTGGTATTCTTAACACTGAACGAAATAAAAGCCCGCGGTGTCGTACAGAAACCAGATATACAGAAGAGACTCAGACAGTCTATTCTCATTCTACTGTTACCTTTACACACGAGGGTCGTAGTTACACATTAAGATTTAACAAATAGGAGTATATGATGTATGAACCTTATGAAGCTTATATGATGCGACGTATGCGTGAGGAAGATGAAAAAGAGCTTGCTCGTCAACAAGCAAATGATCCTGTGAAACAGGCCTTTGATAAACTAATGGCTACAATTGATCGCATCGAAGCAAAACTTGATCGTTATGTTGAACAACAATGTTCAAAGTAATAGCTGCTATTTTAACAATAGCACTTCTTGCCTACAATGACTGGGAGTTGCTTGGTGTATTACATGGTTATGTTATGGAGTTAGTGAAATGACATCAGAACAGTTTCAGTTATATGAACGTCGTATTGACAATTGCTTTCGTGCAGCAGAATCTGCGCAAGATCCAGATTTTAAAAAGTTTTGGTATCAGACTGCAATGGCTCTGCTACGTAAAATGAATAGGTCACTTAGCTCAGCTGGATAGAGCAACGGTCTTCTAAACCGTAGGTCGAGGGTTCGAATCCTTCAGTGACCACCATTTCGGGGCGTAGCTTAGCCTGGTAAAGCGCCTGGTTTGGGACCAGGAGATCGGGGGTTCGAATCCCTCTGCCCCGACCATCATAGGAAAGTCATGGATAATATTTCAATATACGTTTGGGACACATCAAAGATCTTTGGTGTCGGAGAAACTCTTCGTCACCGCCTAAATGATATGACTTGGAAACTATTACGTGGCTTTTATCCAAAACGACCCAAAGTAATAGAGGATTTAAACGACCTTTATAATATTAATGATAATCACACCCATACATTGGTAATAGCTTCTGGTTGCCTTATTATGGATCCAGTAAATTTCGGAATGGGTATTCAGAAACAAATCTTATCTGGATACAAGCTACACGGACAGTTACTGGGTTATAATGATCACACTATTATTTCCTTACATGAACAAATGTTTCTTATTGATAATAACCTATTAAAGGAAATGAAAGAAAACGAATTTGTATTCAGTAACTCTGTCAATTTTTCTAGTAATACTTGGCCAGATATTATTCGATCTAAAGAAAATGTACATGATGATTATACACCAAAACAAATACATCCAGGCAACGGAACAACAAAAACTGTAATTAAGTCGGTTAACAAATCTGTTAAAGGCGTATTGGAAGATCTAATTGAATACTGTATATTAAACGGGCACAGTATTAATAACCTAAATGAAAGAGTAAGGGATTCTAAATTATATTCTTATCATGTAAATGATCCTATACAATTCAGGGAAGCGTTCGGAAGACTAGATCCAACCTTGACTAATCAATATGGTCAAAAGAATTTTATTAAACATTTTTTAACTAACGGCAAATTCTTTGCATATAACACACAAGATAACCTATTACCACACCGTGGTAAAAAAGATTGTATCATTACTGTAGGATCCGGTTGGTTCCCCTGGCTTATAATGGCGAGACTAGGTTCAGAAGAATGTAAGGTTCTAATAGTTGATATTCTACCAGAGAATGTCAAATTTCAAGAATGGTTCTTACAAACATATGACCCAGTAAGATATAAAGACTACAAGTGGTCTGATATTATATCGGAATATGGATTTAAGGGTATACATAGGGGACTCAAGGATCTGTCAGATACGCGCTGGGAATTTCTAAAACAAGAGATTAACGAAAAGTGGGACAGGATTAAATCGTATGATATAAAAACAAAGATTGGTGATATTATCCAATATGATTCTGAAATTTCAAATTATATAAAAAGCTCGCAGAACCCATTTGTTTGGTTTAGCAATTGTTTCTACTATAGCTCTACCTCATATAAAACATATGATATGAAAGACTATCTACAACGTCTTATTCGGGACAATAGAAATGTAGCATGGGAAGGTGTATCAGATCTTAATCTTATATCATCCAGTCCTTATAAATGGAATAACACTTCTTTCTTTCAGAAGGCAGATATACCTCCGTTTGATGTAAATGAATTTATGGAAGAAATACAAAATTTAGAAAAAAATAATCTTTTTGTAGAACATAGAACCAGTGACAGCCAGGGATGGGAAAGCTTCTGTATTCATGGTAGACGATACGATGCAACAGCTGACGTTGGTAATGTTGGTGGTCGAATGGTATGGACTCGAGAAGCAAAAATCCACTGTCCAAAAATAACTGAATATGTTCGATCATCTAATATCAAGAGTGAATATCACCGTGTGCGTATTATGAAGTTATTACCTGGTGGTTATATTAATATACATAATGATGACTTCGAAGGTATGAGATCCCCATGGGCTTTAAACATAGCAGTAAATAATCCTAAAGACTGTGAAATGCACTTTTGGGATCAAAGGTTTTCTTATTTGGGTAAAGTCAGATGGAGGCCTGGCGTAGCTTTCAAACTTAGAATACAATATAATCACATTGTTCGTAATTTAAGTAATGAAACAAGATATCATATTATTGTACATGGCACTGGCGGGGATTTTCCTGACACACTTTAAACGCATAAATATATCGCATCCAGCATTTATATGCTGGCTCTGCTTAATATAAACTAGGGCATCTTGATAGCATAACAAGCTCTGCCCTTCTTTTAACTTAAGAGGAACATATGGCTGTCAAAAACTGGGAAATAGCCCTGGATACAATTCTCCATCATGAAGGTGGTTATGTTAACCATCCGAAAGACCCAGGTGGTGAAACTAATCTAGGTGTAACTAAACGGGTTTACGAAGAACATGGTGGGACAAAAGACATGCAAGATCTTACAGTCGAAGATGTATCACCAATCTATAAGAAAAGCTATTGGGATCGCGTTAAGGGAGACGATTTACCGTCTGGCCTTGATCTATGTGTGTTTGATTTCAGTGTCAATGCCGGTACTGGCCGTGGCGCTAAGTATCTACAACGCATGGTAGGTGCAACAGCTGATGGTGCAATCGGTCCAGCTACACTCAGAGCCGTTGGTAATTATGTAGAAGAAGTAGGTGTTGCTGCTGCTATTGATAATTATCAAGAAGCAAGGCAGGGATACTACGAAAAGCTCAAAACATTTGAAACTTTCGGCAGAGGGTGGACACGTCGTGTAAATGAAACGACAGAGGCCGCACATAAATTAGTATGATAGAAAGAATGTTCGATGATACCTTGTGGATTTACACAGCAATTGCTGGATCTCTGCTCGGCGCTGCATTCTTAGCATACTTTAAAGATACGAGAGCTGGTCTATGGTGTTATGCTAAATTAGATCAGTTTTTGGACTACCTTGTCGAAAGATGGGGATTAACTTGGTTTGAACAACCAACTGACGCATGGAGAAAGAAGTATCCATACGTTACAAAAAAAATCGATGAATTAGAAAGTAGAATAAAGGAGTTAGAAAATGAATTGGGTAAGAAAAAGAATTGAAGAAAGAACCTCTTGGGATGGTGCTGCACTTATTGCAGTCGGGGTGATTGTTCTTATTGCTGGACCATTTGCTAAACTGGCCGCTTATGCTGCCATCGCTTACGGCGCATGGACTATCTGGAAGTCAGAATGAATATGAAATTTGGAATTGGTGTCGTAGTTGCCATTGTAATGCAGGTATCTGCATTTGTTTGGTGGACAGCTCAACAAGCACAAACAATAGAAACACTTAAAGCCGAAGTAAGTGAACTTACCAGCAAGATGGCTATAGAAGATGAAGTCAATATGGCTCGTGATATTTTTGATATAAAAGCTAGACTAGAAGAACACGAACAATGGATATCGGAAAATTATAACGAAATTGAAGATCTAATTGACTTTGCAACATTCACAGAAAACAGATGGGCAAAAGAATATGCAAATGATCCGTCATACGAAAGAAAATTTGGAACTAAGGAACCTGTAAAATGAGACAAGTTTTATTGAATGCCTTTAAGGCACACGCTGTTGGACACATCGAAAAACATTGTGCAAATATCGAGGTGTATCTCGCTAATCCAGCTGGGATTGGTGAGCACTCAGATATTATTGAGGCAATAGAAATTGAAATGGAACAGATCGCTAAGTACGACGATCTACTTGAAATGGCTAATAAGTATTTCCCAGATGACAAAAAATCGTGAACTTCGCGGATTTAATTATAAAAATACACCTCTAAAAAAAATATCCCACGCTGACGGTTGGCGTATATATTTTGACGATGGAACAAATGAGCTAGATCTATCGATGGGTGGGTCTAGCTTTATTCTTGGTTATAACAATCCAGCTGTAATAAAGGGTGTTGAAGACGATCTTTTACAGTTCGGTCGATGCCAATCCAATCGTGGCCATTATACTGATAAGACAGCTGAAGCTGCAAAGATTCTAACAGAGACCGGTAAGTGGTCTTGGTTCAGCTGGGCAGTTACTGGTACTAGCGCTGTTGAAGCTGCTGTTGCTATGAATGATTCGTATTGGGGTAATACGACAAATAAGATTATTACATTTCCTATTACTTGGCATGGTACAAGTTATCTTACTAAAGCTCTTGGTGGTACTATCAAAGATAATAGAGTAATATACTGTAAGGATCTAAAAGAGGTAGAATATCAAATACGACTAGCCAATAAGGTTGGTGCAGTACTGATAGATACTTGTTCTTGGTTCCAAGGCAATTTACTTAGAGAACGTCATTGGTGGGAAAAACTAAGATTGATATGTGACAAACACCATGTTCTTCTAATTGTTGATGATGTTGCTAATGGATGGGGTAAGTGTAAAGCTTTCTATTCATATGAAACATTTGGCCGCGGGGTAAAGCCTGACATCTCTGCAGTTGGTAAATCACTTGCTGCAGGATATACACCTATTGGTGCTGCAGTATGTAATAATAAAGTAGGATCTGTTATTTCTGAACCTGGTAAATGGAATTTTAATCATACACATCAACCAAATATGGCTGGTATTACTATGATGATTAATACTTACAATTATATCCAAGAACATAATCTGATGAAGCATGCCTCAGTAATTGAACGACGCTTACAGGATATGGCTTTTGATATGATAAAAAAGAAAAAGATTGTATCCTTTAAATCAGCAGGATTATTCCTAACACTTGAATATGGTGATGATCTAAATGTTACTGTTGGGTTAAGCTCTCAGGTAAATAGGAATAAGTTAAGAATCTGTGCACCACTTATTGCCAACGATCAATATTTTGATGAACTAAGAGAAGTACTTTATGCTTAAACATAGTCTACCATCTACTGATATTACCCCTCTTCGTCAGGAATGTTTTGCAGAGTTACCTATTAAGTTATCATCAGACTTTATAACTAATACCCTTAGTATGATACCGAAACTTGATTGGTTTACTGCAAAGTTGAATCATAGAGAGTATGGTGAATCAGATGGAAGACCTGATCAAGTTAAAAAGGGTAATCCACTAGGTATTAGTAACGATATTGATACGAAACTAATTACTAGACAACTTCGTAGCTCATTAAAAATACAGAACGGTTTAAGTATGATTGGGGATATCAGACACCCTAAATTTAAAGCTACTGAAGAAATATATCAAATCCTGAAACCAATCGAGGATCATCTAGGTGCTGTTCTAATGTTTTCTTTTGAAAGTGATGAAGGACTTATACCACATAAAGATGGTGGAGGTGGATGCAGAATATATATACCAATACATCCTATAGGTGAAGAATACAGTCGATTAGAGATGTATTATAACAATGACATTTATTATGTTTATCATTATGAAGATCCCCCGAAAATGTATCTGTTTTCCCAAGAAGTACCACACGCTATTTTTAATCAAGGTTATCCAAAAAGATACAATCTTCAAATCCAATGTAAGCATGACTATAAAACGATGTTGAAGATACTTGATGAAAGTTTTAGTTAGTAATCCGTCATATGACAATAATACAGTTTGGCTTCCGTACCTCTGGGGCAGATTACGGTTACAATGTACTGTGGATGTTGAATGGTTAGATCCTATATTCTTCGCGCACGACGCGCGTACGCTCGTGCGGTCGTACGATCGGGTGGACGTACTTCTGTTATCATGTTACGTTTGGAACTGGAAAAAGAATCTAGAGATTGCTCATTTAATTAAAAAGAATAATCCTGCTTGTTATATCGTTGCTGGTGGTCCACAAGTTACTAATACCCCAGAGTGGGATATATGTGATAAGATATGGCAATGGGAAAGTGAAGATGCTATCGATGATATTCTTCTTAAAAGAACACCATCCAAAGATCGTGTGGACTTATCGAAACTTGATTCACCATACCACATTTATAAGAAAGATTACAAACGTTTTGCGGAACAGATCCGTAAAAAGAGCAGAAAAGATCCTGCAGCTATATGGGAAACGAATCGTGGTTGTCCTTATAAATGTACATTTTGTGACTGGGGTTCACTCACAAACAGTAAGATACGACGATTCAGACAAGATATAATCATAAAAGATATTGAAGCTTTATCTGACATTCAGGTTGGTATTGTATTCAACGCTGATGCAAATTATGGTATATTTAAAGAAGATTTGTTATATGCTGAACATATAGCAAAGATGAAACAAGAATCAGGTTATCCTAAAACGGTATTCTTCTCTTCTGCAAAAAATAAGAAGGATATTACAAATGCTGCAGCAAAGGTATTGTACGATAACCAAATGATTCCTACATTACAAATATCATATCAGCATACTGATCCAGATGTTCTTGCTGCTATTAAACGTGATAATATTTCTACACAAAAACTAAAAGATGAACTAGAAGAGGGATTCAGAAATAATATACCACTTGTTGGTGTAGTCATTATGGGTAATCCAGGTGACACTGTTGATAAGTGGAAGAAGGGTTTAGGTGACTTATTAGATATTGGCTTCCACGAAGATATTCGTTACCATGACTTTATGGTTCTACCGAATGCACCAGCAGCAGATCCTACCTACATGGATATGTACGGTATTAAAACAATGACACGTAGTTACGATGGACGTTTTGATGCAGAGTTTATACGATCTACAAACACCTTCACCTCTGAGGACTTTACTGAAATACAAACCTATACAAGTTATCTTGTATCATATCACGTACTTAATATAACTCGTTATCTTGCAATGTTCCTTAAATATTATAAAGGTATCGATTATATCCAGTTCTATGATAAGATGCTAGAACAAGCAACAACGAAAAGATTAGTTTCTTTTGCCAAGCAGGATCTACAGGACTGGATAAATGGTAGGATGCGTAAAGAAGTATATTATAAAGGTAGATACATTACACATGATTTCTATATTAAAACTATGGCATTACAAAATCTTGGTGGTATTGTTTTAGATTGTGAAGATAGTGTTGTAGAACTAACTGATATGGATAGAGAACAAGCTTCTGAATTAGTAAAAGCACAGTATCGTACAATCGTTGGATGGTGGCCACAACATCCTACTAAAATAAAATATAACTTTATTGAAGCCTTTGCTAACCTACAGGGGTTACCACCAAATACAGATCCTAAACCTTGGAAGATTAATATATCAAATCATATTGTTTCTACAAATCAATCTACTATTGGTGATCAGAAGAAAATAGATATCACACACATAAAAGATTTCGATAGTTGGTTCAATTCACCAATACATAAAGGTGAAAATGTTAGAAACGGAATGAACCACTACCAGGAGATATTTGATAATGTTCTATACTAATGATTGGGTATTCTTTCATGTTCCAAAGACCTCAGGAACGAATATTCTTGAAAGATGTAAAGATGCAAAGGTAGGATGGAAATATCCTATTGAAAGACATAATCCAGTATGGTACTGGGAAGAGAAGTATGATATATCAGATAAGAAATGGTATTCAGTAGTTCGTCATCCGTACACACGTGCTGTCAGCTTATGGTCTTATGTTACCCAACAGAAAATTACATTTGAAAAGTTTCTAGATGAATGTGTTGATGTATATAAGTGGCTTGACAAAGTTCCAAGTGATGCAGAAACACTTTGGGATCTAAGAAGTACACAATGTCATTTGCTCGACGAACGGGTAAAAGTATTTAAAATGGAGACAGAGTTACCATTACTTGAAGAAGAACTCGGATTTCAGTTCATGAACAGTAAGTCCAAAGTTGGGGTTTACGGTGACTGGAAACAATGGTATAATGAAGACATAGCTAAGAAAGTTTACGAACTTTTTTATGATGACTTTGAGGCGTTTGGATACTCAAGCACTTATAAATAGAGTGTGAGGAGGACCAAATATGGCCGAAGAAGAAAAAAAAGTAAAAACTATTGACGCCGATGCTATTGATGGTGCAGATGCAAACGGTGATGGGCATATCTCTAAAGAAGAAATGGAGATGCATTTGGAATTCAAACGTAAGGCACTAGAAGATCAGGACGCACAGAGAGATGCTATCCGTAAGATGGCTTGGTTCTCTCTTATTGGTTTGTTGGTTTATCCAATTGGTATTGCACTTACATCTGCATTTGGAATGGATAAAGCAGCAAATCTTATTGCTGATATTGCGCCTACGTATTTTGCATCAATTGCAGTATTGGTTTCAGCCTTCTTTGGAGCGGATGCTATCGCCAAAAAGAAGTAATATTATAGGATTAGTATGGATTATTTGATTTATCATGGAACTCATTATCTAGTTTATAGTTTTATCTGGTGGTGTTTCCTAGCTGCGACAGTAGTTTCGGCTGGGTACCACCGGTATTTTTCACACAGAGCTTTTAATGCCGGAATCTGGTACGAATATTTTGTCTTGGTTCTTGGACCATTGTCAGGTGCAGGGCACTGCCTCGGATGGGTTGGGGCTCATCGTATGCACCATAAGCATTCCGATACAGTCCTTGATCCACACTCTCCAAAATATATCGGTATTCTAAAAACACTAACATCTACCTGGAAGGTAGAAAGAATACCACGACAATATATTAAAGATCTACTCAGAAATAAACGAGTGATGTGGTTCTATAAACATCATACAGATATACGTATCCTTACTCTTGCGACAAGCTGGGTATTCATTGGTATGAACAATTGGCTCTGGTTTATTGTTATGCCGATGGTATGGGGATATATTGGATTTGGTCTTTTAAATACTCTGTGTCATAGAAACGGTAAAGTTCGTAATAGCGTTTTTGTAAATATCTTTACAATGGGTGAAGGTTGGCATGTTAACCACCACAAAGATTCTTCTGATTGGCGTATTGGGAAGAAGTGGTGGCAGTGGGATCCAGCAGCATGGTTTATTCGATTAATCAAAAAGTCTTAACACTTTCAGAATATGGTTCTGATAATTTTATAAGTGATCTAGTATGGCTTACAAGAGAAGCGTATCAGTGGGATCGGAAGAATGCACATTGGTTCCAGCAACTACAGACCTCTTACAAGAAATATCCTGAATGGTTCTTTCTGTTCGATGATGATGTACCAGTCGCCTTTTCAACCATACAGAAGTACTATGAAGGTTGTTACCGTGTCCTAACACGCACATACATATACAGAGATTATAGAAGGTTTACTAACCCAAAAATTGATACGTTCAAAAGCCCCACTATGACTCTATTACCGTATCAACTAGACTATATAGGAAAATGGAACACAGCATTCGTATCAATGCAAGCTGGTCGTAGAAATGCTATAGAAAGATTTGCTACTAAGCTTTCATACAACACAGGCTTTGCTTGGAAGATAGATACTGATATGATTCAAACTTGTGGTAATCCAAAAGACCCAGATTGCTGGCAACACGTAACCTTTGTAGGTGATAAACCACATCTACCTAGGATGTTAGAGAATGACTACAGAAAAATGTTTAATTGAACAGACCAAACGCACACGTGTGAGAGGTGAAGGCCCACGCAGGCACGAACTACCAGTATTCAAAAAGGTGGGCGACCTATCTCCACTTGCACTCGAAGAACTAAAACAAATACTTTATGATAACCAACAGAATGATATTGGTGGTGACAATTACGGTATCAGCCAGAACTGTAATTATGAAGAAGTGTTCAATGTAAAAGATCAGTATAGACAAGTTCTACTACAGCAAAAGGTAGAAGGTGATGAATCACAAGTAGATGAGCATGCCTATGTCGAATGGGTAGATCCACCACTCTTTACACTAATGGATCTTGAAAAGTACTTTAAGCATGTGTACCGTTTCAGACTTGCAGAGATGCAGCCAGGACATGAATTAAACTGGCATATTGATGCTGATACAAGTGTTATCTGTAGGGCACAGATTTGTTTAGAAGGGATGGATTCGTCACTTCAATTTAAAACAAAAGATGGGGAATACAAGCTAACTATGTTTCCTGGTGAGATCTGGTTTATTAATACAGGTTGGCCTCACCGCGCCGTTGCAGGTGACACCCCAAAACGTTCAGCTATATTTGGCTTTGATTATAAGGACTGGATTAATGTTTGAGGATATATTAGGTAAAGTAGCGCACGCAGCATGGGCAAGAGACAACGCAAAGTTTCTAGAATCATTTCGTCCAAATCATATTAAATCAAAAAAGTTCTTAGTAGAAAATATCTTAAAAGTAAAAGACTCTTTTGACAACGTTGCCGTTCTCGGTAGCTGGAATGGTATTCTACTCTATGAATTAATGAAGGATCATGTAGGTCATTGGCACTTCTATGATTTAAGTGTAAGAGCACACCACGACAGAGACAGATATTTTGAACTGAATGAAATCCCTGTTAACTATATAAGTCTGGAAGGTGATGTAACCGAGCTATTTGAATCGGGCTCGCTCGCCCGAGAGTACGACTTAATTATTAATCCATCTTGTGAACATATGGAAGATATTAGAGCTGAATCTGGTCCATTGTATGCTTTAACATCAAATAACTATACAGAAGTCAAAGAACATATAAATACTATTGAACACGAAGAAGATCTTGCTATTAAAAATAATATTAACGATATTCGATTCAAGGGCAAGATCCAGATAGAGAAACCAGTACCCTATGAAAGGTACTGTGTAATAGGATACGCATAATGTCGGATATTTTTGATTTCGGTTTTACTGCCGTAGACGAGGACGAGTTACAAGCTGTACAAGACGCACAGAAAACTGTGGGTGATGTAGAAGTAACAGCCAAGACTAACCAAGAGAAACTGGATCGACTGTATAATGCGATCACGCCACTTCTTAATAATCTTAAAAAGAACCCAGAGAAGGAATACATTTTGTGGCCAAACCGACTGAATAAAGTCGAGGAGTTTGAGTCACATCTCCTCGCTATCTATCAAGGAGAATAAAATGCGTCTTCTTTTCACACTGGTATTGTTGCCCTTTGCAGCAAGTGCACAGACTATGGAGGATTATGCCAAGGTAAAAATGTTACCTGCGATTTGTGGTCCAGCGGAATATATGTTCAAAAGAACAGAGGAGATGGGGTTTGGCACTGATCCTATTTTCACAGGTATTTCAGATATAGATAATGGTATTGCTACTCAAGTTGTTGTTGATGAAACAACCGGTAAATTTTCAGTACTTAATTGGTACGCAAAGGTTAATGTAGTTTGTGTCTTTAATAATGGCAGTAACTACATTTCTAAGACAGTTCCAAAAAATTACTAATTAGCAAGTGGGTTATCCAAAGCTCTCTGTAGTTTCTTACCAAGACGATCTTCTAGATCTTTCAGATCACGTTCAACCTTTGCTTCAAGGTCATCCATACGGCTTTGGTTGCTATCTTGTAGACGATTTGCTTTTTCATCATAGTCATTCTGTAGACCATCTCTTTTATTCTCGAATCGTTCTTCTGCATTTTGAATAATCTCACGAACTTCACCTTCTACATCACGAACTTTATCATCCATTCTATCTACTGTTTTTTCAATTGAAAGAATGTCATCACGTAGATCACCTTTAATATCTCTAGCATATCCAATTGCTTCATCTAATTGTGTTTCAATAATCTGCATACGCTGATCGTACGACGCCATCAGTTCCTGATATTCTTCCTGCTGATCAACAAATTCAATTGCCTGTTCTACTTTTTGATACATGAGAAAGCCACCATAGAGAGCACCAAGTACAGAACCAAGTAGAGCGAGGAGTGCTGTCACACTCATGAAGCTAACTTTGATACCAAGGATACGGAACTCTTTATTCTTAAGGTTCTCGATACCTTCTTCCATATTTTCTAATTCTTGACCTAGATCCTTATCCATTAATCGGTCTCCTGCTGCAGCTTACGTAGCTGCTCAAGCTCTTGTTCCAGCCGCATAATTTCTAGACGTTTCTTTTTGAGCTCTAACTGATATAAGGTATTACAATTAACTCTTTCTTTTGGTCCATCTAGCGGAATCGTAATCCTTGCAAAGACCCCAATATCCTTTGAGCTATCACCATTATTAGAAAATGGACTTTGTGCATTATCAATAATACCAGTTACACCAAATTCCAAATTAGTTGAACCCCCGATAGAGTTCTTACAGTCCATATCACCAGCCTTAAAACTATCTTGCCCGTATGTCGAACCTGTGCTTGGTAGTTGTAAATTAAGCGAACTTGACTCTGCAAAAGCACCAGATGATACAAATAACAACGGTATGACAATCAGTTTTTTCATATTTAATCCTTAAACTTCGAACATATCATAGAAGAGATAACCGTTGTAGGTTGTTCTTCACCTCTTAATCTAGACTTAGAGCATATGTATTTAGCAGAATCTCGATGATTTTCTGCGATATAAATCTTAAATTTGACACGCTGGAGATATGATAGTCTTACAATCTTATATTGTGAAACGAATGGGATTGGACGCCAATTCTTATCAAAAACAGCTATTTCATAATACTCAACATCTTGTCTATAATTAAACATTTCCATTTCTGTTTCAACTATACCAGTATATGCTGATATTCTTAGCTTTGGATATGTTGGTACCATTTCATGACTATAAGCCATACTTGATACCAATATAAACAAAGAGGCGAGTATTAGTTTTTTCATATCTTACTTCGCAATACAAAGAGCTTCTACAGTGGCAGTATAAGATCCACTTGGGAAAGCTTTGTTACCACCATTTGTTGCAGTTGAGCTAGACTTAAACCAGGTTGAACCTGTTGCAGTCAGATCGTACTGTGTGGTTGTTCCAAACGTTACTTTATTTGTTTCATATGAACCCATACCAGTTGCATCAGACACCGAACTAACTTCAGTTGATCCAGTAAAGGTAACTGTATCATTCAGCGATGGACTGGATGAGAATTCTGTTGGTGTGGTAATCTGTGCATAGTATGCATTGGCAAGCGTTACATCATAACGGACAATAGGTTGTACCCCACCGTCTGTCGATGCAGTTGACAATGTATACGCATTAGGGTTTCCATATACACCGGGCGTATCAGTTGTGATAACACAACGTGACTGGACATTACCGGTAATAGGAACTTCTGCAGCGTATGCAGAGAAACAACCTAAACTCATAATTCCAACTAAAATTGATCTTTTGAACATATTGTTCTCCTACTTGTTATACTGCATACCTACCATTTCTTCATGCAGTAATTGTTGAGCTAGGCCGTTCCGGAGGCCTTGTTTATTATCATCTATCTTTCTATCAACCAAAACTTGGGTTTCCTTATAAACACCGCCAGGTATATTTGCGGCATAATAATTATTCATCTGAATAGCGTTATTAATTGAAGCAAGGATTTGTGCTTGCGCGAAAGCATTAGCAAACATTTCTGAATTGTCAACTGCTGCAAGTGCTGCCTCTAATCTCATCTCTTCTTTTTCTTCGCTTTCTTCTTCTACCTCTGCCTGCTCTTCTTCTTCATATATGTCATTATCTGTTTCAGTCATTGCTATTTGAACTGATTCATCATCCAGCGCATTATATAAACTAGTAACATCTACTTCAGGAATATCCGGTATAACTGGTTCATATCCTGGACAACTAGGATTAAACTGTGGGTCATAACATGGATCTACTTTATAACTATAAACAACAGTTGGATCTTCAACCGAACCGGGTCCTTCTACTTCAATTGATCCATCACCCCAAGCTTGTCTTGGTATATTTGGAATTACTGGAACTACCTTTCTAATTTCTGTACCACCAAGTGACCCTGGTTGCCATTCATCTGTTTCACGAAAGACATATCCCGTTCCATTAGCATTTTCATTTTGTACGTGTACATTCACTGAATCATCAACATTCTTTTGAATTGTATAATTATAAATCACACCATTAATATCTAATCCAGGTGGGGATGGCAAGACATTATCCATGCTCCAGGTATTACCGCCTGAAGCAGCATTTCCTGTCGTTCCATAATAAGGTGTAGTATCAGAGTAGGAATAAGAGGGCAGCGAGAACGCCAAGCCCACCAGTGGCAAGAGACTTTTTCTCAATTTGCTTTTCCTTCCCAGCTTTTTCTAGACGAAGTTCTTCTTCATGACTCTCCCATCCAACTTTTGCTTCGGCACCAATCTTACCATCGTACGGACAAGGTGTACCAGCCATCATCATAGCATCAAATACGTTTTCATCCTGACACATAACAGATACTGCTGCAACTTTCATTCCCATATCATATAGTGTTTTAGCATTCTTTAGTCTTAGACAATTTTCTTCAGTGAATGTAGTACCAGCAGAGATACCTAAGATCTGTGTTTGTACTGCACCAGCAACACCAATCGTACATAGATCACTATTACTGTTAGCACCTAATTGTGGTGCTATGGCAGAAGGTGGCGGGGACTTTACAGTCGTTTCCATAGTACCATTCGTAGTAATTGTACTATCAGACGTCGATTCAGTTACAATCGGCTCAGCTGATGCGATGCTAATTGTAAACATCATCGAAAAGAAAATTATCCATCTAAACATATGAGATTCCTACCTCTTTTTTATTTATGTGTTTCAGGCCCTAGTGTCAATTTCTTGACACTGGAATAATATGTCACTGCGAAGTGTCATTTTTCAGACACTCTTTGGCGTACTGTATGTGGCCTCTAATTTTATGAATTCTTTCGTCAAGACTTAATTCTTGATCTGTATAAGGTATACCAAGCTTTTCGCGGAGTTGTGCTATTTTTAATTTTAAAGCTATATCATTCATACACCTGTATTCCCATTTTATCGGGATTTGCATAAACCGGTTTGCAATATGCAGTTACTCTATCCCTTGGATCAATCCAATCTATATCCCTAAAATTACCATATCTTCTCGAAAGCTTTTCTGCAAAGTAGTTACATCGATCTATACTATAAAAATACATATTGTCTGATATCAATCTTCTGTCCTCTCCTACGCCTAGAAACATAACAAGGACAAAAACATGTATCATTTAACTAACCATATGAACCCAACCAACCCAGAACTTAAAATCAAAATGGATAAAATTATAACCATCCATTCAACGAATTTTCGTCTTTTCTCGGCTTGAAGATATAAAGTCTCTTTTCTTTCTTTCCTTATTTGTCCTTCCATCCGAATGAGTTCATCCCAAGCACTCATACCCATTGTCCAGGTAATGTATTGCCGAAGCTCTTCCCTCATATTCTCTGCTTTCTTTTTAGCAGCAAAGATCTCCATAGCTTCTTGTTCTACAGACTTACCAGCAAACAGTTTCTTAAACATAGGCGGATTCTTAGCGACTCTTTCGGCTTCGGATAGGTCTGACATAGCACCCATCCATCTGCCCAAGTCGCCCGCCATCTGTTCCACGTCACGACCTACCTCGAAGCCCTTCTTAATAACATTAAATGCTGCACTAGCGGTCGCTAATGCGGTCATCGGATCTATCATTTTCCTACCTCTCTCAGCCATATTTATGAAAAAAAATCAAAAAAAATCATAAGTCATTGTTTTCATTAGAAACTTTTTTCAGAAAAAATGGGGGACGGGGGATTTACTTTTTAGATGAAAACACTTATATTAGTAAGGTAAACAAAGAAACAGGAGATTCTAAAATGGCTATCGACTTCATCGCAGCAGATAATGGTTCAATTGAAATGTTCGCAAACAATGAATTGGTTGCAACAGCTTCAACAGCTAAAGATATTAGCTGGACACTTAAAGAGTATGGCTTCGAAGGTTCAGTCGCTACCTCTTCTTCAATCGACTTTGCTGATGAATTTGGCTTCGAAAATTGGAACGATGCTATTACCCTTTGGGAAGAAGGTGTTAAACATTTCTTTATGACACAGGTGTGACACTATGGGACATTTACATATAAAACAAAATGCGGTACAATACTCGTATAACAATTAGGAGACTTTATATCATGACTTTAACTGAACAACAAATGGCAGATCGTTTGGCTCTTATCAAACAGATCGCAGCTCGCAAACAGCGTATTGCAAAGATCGTTGCTAAAGGCAAAAACGTTCAGCGTTACGCGGACGAAGAATACACGGCTCCTAAACGTGTCAACCTCACCGAAAAATATGACGGTGGTGATTCTGAAATCCATTACACTGACGCCTCCAAATACGCCAAAGAATACTACGGCGAAGTTGCTTACCAGACCACGAGGTTCGACAATGACTGGGACTAAACATCAGCCTAACAGTGTTGATCTATACAAGATTTTTGTTCTTAAAGATGAAGTTCATAGAATGGAATGTCTTGATCTGGTAACAGAAAATCAAGAGGTGTATGTGTGGCTAAAACAGCGTATACGTTTCCTAGAGGAGGGTAAGTAATGTATCATTCAATGGAACAACTTGTTGCCAAGATCCAGGTCATGCTGGATAAAGCAGTACTGCTCGAGAAAGAGCATTTAAATAAAACCAAAGACGAGGTGAATGTTCGCCTTGATGATATTCGTGCCCTCGCGGGCGACATTTATAATGATAGAGGAGATCGCTAATGATTATGACACGTAATGAAATGCTAAAAGAACTGCACGAAGGTATTTGTGTAGTCGTATTTGAAAAAGTTGATGGTACTGAACGTACTATGAAATGCACCTTGTTGGAGGAACGTATCCCTACCGCGAAACGACCAAAGGATAAATCTGCTGCTGAATTCAGTGAAGAAGTTATTCGTGTATATGATGTTGAAAAAGACGGATGGCGTTCATTCAAAATTAGTTCAGTAAAAAGTTTCTTCTAGGGGGATTTACGCATCGCCATAAATAGTGTAGTATAATCTAGAAAGGTTAACACATGTACATCGAACCAATTTATCTATTGACTGCTGGATTATGTTTTTGTGCTTTTATGATGGGTCGCAGCTGGAGTCAGTGGACATCGTCACAGGCAATTGTGGCTACAATAGAACATCTTATCGATGAAGGTTATTTACGTGCATATGTGAATGCCGACGGTGAAACTGAACTGATTAGAATTCGTGATGAAAGGAACTCAAATGGCTGGAGCCGTACGTCGTCAGACGAATAAGCGTCGCAAGAAAAAGGTACCACTACCACGCAAACCAAGAACCGGTATTGGTGCAGCACCTGATCATGATTGGGAAGCCTTTGCATCCTATTTCCGTATGGATATGGATCGTAAGGATCTTGCTGGTGTACTTCGGAACTACATCCGAACTGAATTCAAAGGTGAAGAGCAGAAACTGCTACTGTCAGCTCCAGACTTTATGTACACCACGAAGTATGGTCCAGCAGCATCTATTGCTTGGGCTGGTTTAAATAAAGAGTTCCCATCTAAGTGGAACCACAAACGTTGCGTCGATCGATACATCGAAGATGTTCGTGAGTGGGCTATGCGTAAGCTATCAGAGCGAGATGATAGTGATGCAAAGGTGGTCAAGAAACCTACTGTGTCACCTATGGAACGAGTCAAGCACATCACTGGTGAATTCATTGCTGGTATAGAAGAAGTAGTTGATGACTGGGAGAATGCTGGTGAGTTCAATATATACAAAGAGATGCAGTTAGCAGATCTTAACATGTTTTCTGCTCGTGCGGTCTTCGATTATTATGAACCACAACTAAAAGAGATCCAGGAACTAGTCAATGATAAGACAGAGGATCTTGTTGAAGCCTATAGTCATATGTCAGTACCAAAACGTAAGAAGTACCTTGCGTTCCTGACTACACTCACTGACGATGCTAAGAAGTACGTGCTCAGCAAGAAAGCCACACGTAAGGTATCAGTCAAGCGACCAAAGACTGCTGATCGTCAGGTAGCAAAGGTAAGCTATCTCAAAGAGTCACCAGAGTTCAAGCTTACATCAATCAACCCTATTCAATTGGTTGGTGCTCGAAGATTGTATACGTTCCACGTCAAAGAACGTATTATCACAGAGTTTGTTACACAAGCTGCAGCAGGCTTTGAGATCTCTGGTACTACTATCAAGAACTTCGATACTGTGAACTCTCGATCGATTAGGTTACGTAAACCAGAAGAGATGCTTAATGTGTTTCTGATTAAGACCCCGAAACAAATCGATAAGTATTGGAGTGAATTGACGACCAAGACTGTAAAGCCTACTGGTCGAATAAACAAAGATATGATTTTGTTAAGGGTTATGGATCAATGAAAGTAACAATGATTGATCCACCGAGTGGATGGAAATATGGATTTCCAAAAGTCCTACCAGATAATGTTGAAGATACTGTTAAGTGGTTAGTCGAACAAGGTTATCCACAACAAGAAATTGATAACTGTGGTAAACACTTTCACTGCAGATATTGGGAGTCAGATGATGAGTGATTTTTTAAACAGAGCAGAGTTTACTAAGTTAGTTGAGAAAGCAGTACGTGATTTCAACATGACTTATATGGACGCAATGATTGATATTTGTGATAAGAATAATATCGATCCAGAAGATGTAAAGAAATTCGTTGGTGCTCAACTACAATCGAAACTTGAAGTTGAGGCAATGGAACTAAATCTCTTACCGAAAAAAGCAATGTTAGATTTCGGTTAGGGGTATACAAACGCATAAATATGTGTTATAATAATTCAGTAATATTTCAGACATACGAGGTAAAATACAATGTCATTCGCAGCACTAAAACAAAACTCCACATCAATCGACAAACTGGTTAACGCAGCACAGTCTGTTGGTGGTGGTGAAAAGAACTCCTACAAAGATGAACGTACGTGGAAACCTACCGTCGATAAGATGGGTAATGGTTATGCCGTTATTCGATTCTTGCCGGCAGCAGAAGGTCAGGATCTTCCATGGGTTCGTTACTGGGATCATGGGTTCAAAGGTCCAACTGGTAAATGGTACATCGAACGTTCT
>Ga0181590_10000155_pt1 | contig 47920 bp, 32 predicted proteins | sample 071ome_34_FD_132446 | JGI IMG/M metagenome (GOLD analysis project Ga0181590, IMG submission 132446) | Coastal salt marsh microbial communities from the Groves Creek Marsh, Skidaway Island, Georgia - 071411BT metaG (megahit assembly) | ecosystem: Environmental > Aquatic > Marine > Intertidal...
CCATGGGATGGACCGGCCGGTGTGGTACTTACCGATGGCCGCTTTGCCGCCTGTGTCCTGGACAGCAATGGCCTGCGGCCTTCCCGTTGGGTGATGACCAAGAATGGCTACCTGACTGCGGCTTCCGAAATCGGTGTGAATGATTACAAGCCTGAAGACGTGATTGCCAAGGGCCGTGTCGGTCCTGGCCAGATCCTGGTAGTTGATACCCAGGAAGGCAAGATCATGCATACCGATGATGTCTCTGACTACCTGAAAGTGCGCCAGCCCTATGCAAAATGGGTCAGGGATAACACCAGCTATCTTGAATCCAAGCTGTCTGAAGACACGGCCGAACTGCGCCCGATGCAGGAAGAGGATTGTGAGCGTTACATGAAGATGTTCCAGGTGACCTTTGAGGAAACCGACCAGGTCTTCAGGCCTCTTGCAGAGAAAGGCGCCGAAGGCACCGGCTCCATGGGCGACGATACGCCTATTGCGGTGCTTTCCCGTCACGTGCGTCCGCTGTATGACTATTTCCGCCAGCAGTTTGCCCAGGTGACCAATCCGCCAATTGACTCATTGCGCGAAACCATTGTCATGTCCCTGGAAACCCGGCTTGGCAAGGAACTGAATCTTTTTGAAGAAACACCGGAACATGCCGACCGGATCGTGTTGCATTCTCCGGTCCTGTCACCGCGCAAGTTTTTCACACTCCAGAATATAGAAAGGGAAGGTTTTACCGGTGCCCGAATCAGCCTGGCGTATGACCAGGCTGTTAGCCTGGAACAGGCAATTCGCCAGGTGACTGAAGAAGCAGAGCGCCATGTCCGCGAAGGCAAGGTGATGTTGTTCCTGTCAGAACGCCTGCCGGAAAAAGGGCAACTGGTGATCAATGCCTTGCTGGCCACTGCGGCTGTGCATCACGCCTTGAGCGTGAAAGGGCTGCGCTGTGATACCAACCTGATCGTAGAAACCGGATCGGCCCGTGATTCTCACCAGATAGCCTGCCTGATTGGTTATGGTGCCACTGCCGTGTATCCATACCTGAGCTATGATGTCATTGACAGCATGATCAGCAAGAACGTCCTGCGCATGGGGTCGCTTGAGGCCCACAAGAATTATCGCAAGGCGATCAACAAGGGCTTGCTGAAAATTCTGTCCAAGATGGGTATCAGTACCATTACCTCCTATCGCGGTGCGCAGTTGTTTGAAATCGTTGGCCTGGCGGAAGACGTGGTGGACTTGTGTTTCCCCGGTGCGCCCAGCCGTATCAGTGGTGCCAACTTCTCTCACCTGCAGCATGACTCTGAAATCCTGGTGCGTGATGCGCACCTGCCGCGCAAGAAAATGCAGCAGGGCGGATTGCTCAAGTATATCCATGGTGGTGAATACCATATGATCAATCCGGACGTGGTCCGGACTATCCAGGATGCAGTACAAACAGGCGATTACGAGAAATACCGTGCCTTTGCCCAGCTCGTGGACAACAGGCCGCTGTCGACCATTCGCGACATGTTCACCCTGCGCGAAGATGTTGAAGCCATTGATCTGGATAAAGTGGAACCGGAAGAAGAGATTCTGAAACGTTTTGATTCCGCCGGTATGTCTCTGGGAGCCCTGTCTCCTGAAGCCCATGAAGCCCTGGCCCAGGGAATGAACAGGCTGGGTGGCCGCTCCAATTCCGGTGAGGGTGGAGAAGATCCCGCACGCTTTGGTACAGACCGCGTCAGCAAGATCAAGCAGATTGCCTCCGGGCGCTTTGGTGTCACTCCACATTACCTGGTCAACGCCGAAGTACTGCAAATCAAGATTGCCCAGGGTGCCAAGCCCGGTGAAGGTGGGCAGTTGCCGGGCGGCAAGGTCAATGCGCTCATTGCCCGCCTGCGTTATTCCGTGCCGGGTGTGACCCTGATTTCGCCACCACCGCATCATGATATTTATTCCATTGAAGACCTGGCCCAGCTGATTTTCGATCTCAAGCAGGTCAATCCCGATGCCCTGGTCAGCGTGAAACTGGTTTCCGGGCCTGGTGTCGGCACTATTGCAGCCGGTGTGGCCAAGGCCTATGCCGACCTGATTACCATTTCCGGCCATGACGGTGGCACCGGCGCGAGTCCGCTGACGTCCATCCGCTATGCCGGCACGCCCTGGGAAATGGGCCTGAGTGAAGTACAGCAGGCACTGCGTGCCAATGACCTGCGCGGGCGTATTCGCCTGCAGGCAGACGGCGGCCTGAAGACCGGTCTTGATGTCATCAAGGCGGCCATCCTGGGTGCCGAGAGTTTCGGCTTTGGCACCATCCCGATGGTTGCCCTGGGTTGCAAGTACCTGCGTATCTGTCACCTGAACAATTGCGCCACAGGTGTTGCAACACAGGACAAGCGCCTGCGTGACAAGCATTTCATCGGCCAGGCAGAAATGGTGATGAATTACTTCCAGTTCGTCGCCAAGGATACGCGCCAGTGGCTGGCTCGCCTGGGTATCGAAAAACTGACAGACATTATCGGCAGGACCGACCTGCTGGAGCGCTTGCCTGCACAAACAGAAAAGCAGGCCAACCTGGATTTCTCGCGCCTTTTATTCAATGACCTGATTACGGAAGACAAGGAACGCTTTTGTGTCACTGAAAAGAATGAGCCCAAGGACAAGGGTGAACTGGCCGAGCAAATGGTTGTCGATATCCTGCCTGCCATCGAGAACAAGAGCGGTGGTATTTTCAACTACAAGGTCCAGAACTTTAACCGTTCCATCGGTGCCCGGCTTTCCGGTGAGATTGCCCGACGCTATGGCAACCAGGGCATGGTGGATGCACCCGTTAACCTCAGGTTGAACGGCTCCTGCGGGCAGAGCTTTGGTGTCTGGAATGCCGGCGGTCTGCACATGCACCTGACTGGTGATGCCAACGACTATGTCGGCAAGGGTATGGCCGGCGGCAAGCTGGTTGTCGTGCCTCCGCAGGGCAGCACGTTCAAGACGCAGGATACGTCCATTATTGGTAATACCTGCCTGTACGGTGCAACCGGGGGCAAACTGTTTGCATCCGGTACGGCCGGTGAGCGCTTTGGTGTGCGCAACTCCGGCGCCCATGCGGTCGTGGAAGGGGTCGGTGACCACTGCTGTGAATACATGACCGGCGGCCTTATTACTGTGCTGGGGCGTACCGGCCACAATTTCGGTGCAGGCATGACCGGTGGTTTCGCCTATGTGCTGGACCTGGACAAGGACTTTGTCGATAAATACAACCATGAGCTGGTTGAAGTACACCGTATTCGCATGGAAGGCATGGAAGAGTACCGCAGCCATCTGCGCAGCGTGATAGAAGAATTTGTGATCGAAACCGGTAGCGACTGGGGCAGGCATATCCTGGAGAACTTCATGGATTACACCCGCAAGTTCTGGCTGGTCAAACCCAAGGCAGCAAGTCTGAAAATGCTCCTTAATGATGTTACGGTGACGGGGAACTGATATGTCTGACATTATTGCCCGTTCAAAAGATACGTTCCGGTTTGTTACCGAAGAGCGCGAAGATCCCAAGAAGAAACCGCTCGATGTGCGCAAGCACCAGTTCGTGGAGATTTATCATCCGTTTGAAACGGAAGATGCCCAGGTACAGTCCGAGCGCTGCCTGGAATGCGGCAACCCGTATTGTGAATGGAAGTGTCCGGTTCACAACTATATTCCCAACTGGCTGAAGCTGGCACAGGAAGACAATATCCTGGAGGCCGCGGAATTGTGCCACCAGACCAATACCCTGCCTGAAGTGTGCGGCCGCATCTGTCCCCAGGACAGGCTGTGTGAAGGCGCCTGTACGCTCAATGACGGTTTTGGTGCAGTAACTATCGGTAATGTTGAGAAATACATTGTCGACAAGGCGCTGGAAATGGGCTGGCGTCCTGATATGTCCGACGTGGTACCCAACGGCAAACGTGTTGCCATTATCGGTGCCGGTCCTGCCGGTCTGGGTTGTGCCGACGTCCTGGTACGCGCCGGTGTGAAACCTGTTGTCTTTGACAAGTATCCCGAGATTGGCGGCCTGCTGACTTTTGGTATTCCCATGTTCAAGCTGGAAAAAAGTGTCATGCACCTGCGTCGTGAAGTCTTCGAGGACATGGGTATCGAGTTTCGCCTGAACACCGAAGTGGGCCGCGATATTCCGTTCCAGAAAATTGTCGATGAATTTGATGCCGTGTTCCTGGGTATGGGCACCTATACCTACATGAAAGGCAGTTTTCCAGGTGAAGACCTTGCCGGTGTTCACGAGTCCCTGCCATACCTGATTGGCAACACCAACCACCACATGAAATACCAGGATGGCATGGCCGAATACATCAGCATGAAAGACAAGAAAGTCATCGTGCTCGGTGGTGGTGATACCGCCATGGACTGTGTGCGAACTGCCGTGCGCCAGGGCGCCCAGTCTGTCACCTGTGTTTACCGTCGTGACAAGGAAAACATGCCTGGCTCCAGGCGCGAAGTCAGCAATGCGAAACAGGAAGGTGTGAAGTTCATTTTCAATCACCAGCCCAAGGAAATTATTGGCGACAAGGGAAATGCCGCCGGTGTGAAATTCGTCAAGACCCGCATGGGTAAACCGGATGCCAATGGTCGCCGCCAGGCTGAAGAGATTCCCAACAGTAAAGTCGTCATGGAAGCCGATGCCGTGTTGATTGCCTTTGGCTTTCAACCCAGCCCGGCCCCCTGGTTTGCCGATTTTGATATCAATACTGATGACAGGGGCAGGGTGCTCGCACCGGAACACAGCGACTATCCCTTCCAGACCACGAATCCCAAGATTTTCTCGGGCGGTGATATGGTCCGGGGTGCGGATCTTGTCGTAACAGCTATCTGGGAAGGCCGGCAGGCCGCTGGCGGAATCCTGGATTACCTGGAAGTCTGATCACCACTTCATGACTGAACTGAAAAACGACCGTTTCCTTCGCGCCCTGCTTCGGCAGGATGTAGATGTCACTCCCGTATGGATGATGCGCCAGGCGGGCCGTTACCTGCCGGAGTACCGGGAAATGCGCGCCCAGGCCGGTGATTTCATGAGCCTGTGCCAGAATCCCGAGCTTTCCTGTGAAGTGACCCTGCAACCCTTGCGCCGCTACGCCCTGGATGCTGCCATCCTTTTTTCCGATATCCTGACCATTCCCGATGCCATGGGCCTGGGACTGTATTTTGAACAGGGTGAAGGGCCTAAATTCAAAAACCCCGTCCAGACGCCGGATGCGGTTGAAGCGCTCGATGTTGTGGATACGGAAAAAGACCTGGGTTATGTCCTGGATGCTGTGAAACTCATTCGTCGTGAACTGAACGGTTCTGTACCTTTGATCGGTTTTTCCGGCAGTCCCTGGACTGTGGCCACCTACATGGTGGAAGGCGGTTCCAGCAAGGAGTTTGCCCGCATCAAATCCATGATGATGAATACGCCGGCAGTAATGCATGAACTGCTCGACAAGCTGGCAGAGTCCGTCACGGGTTACCTGAATGCGCAGATCAGGGCGGGTGTACAGGCAGTACAGATTTTCGATACCTGGGGCGGTGCACTCAGTGCCCATGCCTACAAAGAGTTTTCCCTGGCTTACATGAAAAAAATTGTGGCCGGCCTGATACGTGAGCATGACGGGCAGAAGATTCCGCTCATTCTCTTTACCAAGAACGGCGGGCACTGGCTCGAGCAGATCGTGGAAAGCGGCTGTGACTGTGTTGGCCTGGACTGGACCATTCCCATCAACGAAGCACGTGCACGAGTAGGTGACAAGGTGTCGCTGCAGGGCAATATGGACCCGGCCGTTCTTTACGGCGATGACGCATCCATCAGGAAGGAAGTCGGCCTGATCCTGGAGCAGTTTGGTTCAGGGAACGGCCATGTCTTCAACCTGGGGCACGGTATACACCAGCACGTGAACCCTGATCGTGTGACAGCCTTTGTCGATGCTGTCCATGAACTGTCTGCCCAGTATCACAACTGACCGCCGCAATGGCGATTTCCCCGGATATTTCTGAATACGCCTTTGTTTCCATCGGCGCCAACCTGGACTCATCCCTGGGTACACCTGCAGATACTATTGCCTTTGCCATGGACAAACTGGCAGAACTTTCCGATGCCCCCCTGCTGACCTCCTCGATATATCTCACCTCCCCGGTAGACAGTCCGAAGGGCACGCCGGATTTTCACAATGCCATGGTGGGTCTCATTCCTCGCCACAATGAGACGCCTCACTCCCTGCTCAGAAAACTGCAAGGGATCGAGAACAGTGCCGGAAGAACACGCTCGGGAATCATCAACGAGGCGAGAACGCTGGATCTTGATCTTGTGTTATTTGGAAAGCAGACATGCGATGACGAGGAATTGCAGTTGCCGCATCCCCGGGCGCTTGCCAGGAAATTTGTACTGGTTCCTCTTTGTGAACTTGCCAGTGAGGATTTCGTTTTTCCGGGAACCGATGAAACCCTGGCAGACAGCCTTCTGAAAATTCAGGATCAGGAATTGAAGCCGGCCTGAGACGCTAGCTCATAAAAATAACTTTGATCGGGGCCAAAAAAAACCCCGGCAGGGTTGCCGGGGTCAGTGGGGACTCTCTGACTATTTCCAGTGTGTCTCTGGCCTTCAGGCGGTGCGTGGGACAAGGCAGCCTTTTGCAGGCATGTCGTCAACCTGTCAAGAAAGGCTAACGCAGCCCCATGTGCCGCCTGAAGGCCCCGAAGGGCGGGGCCTGAAACGCCCCGCTGCTGCGTTGCAGCCCTTACTAATAGTGTCGCTATGAGTGGCGGACTGCGCCTTCCATCGCAGCATTTCAGATCCCCGCAGAGACATACTGGAAATAGTCAGAGAGTCCCCAGACTAGTGAGACCAAAATCATCAGAGGAATGATTTGATTGCAATCTTACGCTCTTCCCCTTTTCGGTCTGCGAATTGACTCACATTACCCCTGGGTTGACGTGAATTGCGTCACAAATCAGAGGTGAATATCGGGAAGTGGACTAGATATCCAGTTCGCGGGTGAGGTCGAAACCTCCCTTGTCATTCAACTCAAAGTCACCATCCATGACGGCATAGAGCCATGCCGCAGACTTCTTCATGCCGCCCAGCGGATACAGGTGACAAAGGGTAATGCCGCACTCAGGATCATTGGCCTGGTAATTGGCCAGGTCGCGAGTGATCTTGTCCGGCATGCGCGTGGTCATCAACTTGGCGATGTTTGCCGCCTGGCGTGTAAGAACGCGCATGGAAGGACCAATGCCGCAGGCCTTGGCATGACCCATCAGGGTCTTGATGGTGGCCAGGCCCGGAATGCCGATGTGGATAGGCAGTTCATTACCTTCAGCGCGGATTTTCTTGTCCCAGGCAATGATGGGTTCTGCTTCAAAACAGAACTGTGTCGTGATGTACATGTCGATGCCATTTTCCTTCGCATAGACATTTTTCTCCAGCAAGGCCTTGGTGACTTCTTCCGATGGAATATCAGGTGAGCCTTCAGGATGGCCGGCTACACCCAGCTTGGTGATGCCGTATTTCTGAAACAGGTCCAGCTTCAGGATTTCCATTGAGCTGGAGAAATCGCCAACCGGGTTATCCACGCCGCCACCAATGAGCAGGGCTTCTTCAACACCGCACTCGTCCTGGAAAATTTTCAGGTTTTCCTCGAAGAATGCCTTGTTGGGAATGGAACGGGCAGCGAAATGCGGAACCGGCTTCATGCCTTCGGCATGCAGGCGCTGTACAGTGGCCACGGTATCCCTGATATCAGAGCCAGGCAGGAAGGTGACAAAGACAGTTGTGCCCGGACGCAGGAGATCCCTGAAGTCCTCGATTTTTTTGGCGCCGCCCGGTGTGACCTCAACGGAGGTATTTTCCAGGAACTTGAGAATATTTTGTTTATCGTCTGACATGGTTATTTCACCCAGCAGTAGGCCTCTTTAGATTATGTTCGGATATGCCTTCCCCGGCGCAAACGGCAGATAATCAGAGGGGTTAAAGTCGAAAAAGGCGCTATTTTATAGACTTGCTCGCTCGCGGGCAAACGCCTGTATTGCCCGGGTCAGGGTACCCAGATCATCCGGGTTAATGCAATAGGGCGGCATGATATAGACCAGCCTGCCAAAGGGCCGAATCCAGGCTCCGCGGGCGACGAAAAAGGCCTGGGCATGGGCCATATCGATCGGCTCGACCATCTCGACCACACCGATTGCGCCCAGAACCCGGACGTCGGCAACCGAGGATTCCTGCCGGCAAGGCGCCAGTTCTGTTTCCAGCTGGGCGGCGATACGCTCAACCGAGGATTGCCATCCGGTGCTTTCCAGCAAGTCGATACTGGCATTGGCACAGGCGCAGGCCAACGGATTGCCCATGAAGGTGGGGCCATGCATGAAGACGCCGCCGTTTTCTGAAATCACGCTGGCAATATCTTCAGTACATAGCGTGGCGGCCAGTGTCATGTAACCGCCGGTCAGGGTTTTCCCCAGGCACATGATGTCCGGGGAAATACCGGCATGCTCACAGGCAAACATTTTGCCCGTGCGCCCGAACCCGGTGGCTATTTCATCGGCAATGAGCAGCACATCATGGTCATGGCAAAGCTGCCTGACCCTGGCCAGGTAATCGGCGGAATAAAAATACATTCTGCCTGCCCCCTGTACGATGGGTTCAAGAATGACGGCAGCGATTTCCTGGCTGTGCTGCGCCAGCAGTTGCTGCATGTTGTCCAGGTCATCCTGGCGAGCGGTTTTGCCAAAACGGCATTGGGGAGCATTCGCAAAATACTGCTGTGTCAGGACGCCGGCAAAGCGGTCATGCATGCCGGTGACCGGATCACAGACGCTCATGGCGGCAAAGGTATCCCCGTGGTAACCGTTGCGAATGGCCAGCATACGGGTGCGTCCGGATTGCCCCCGGGCCTGCCAGTACTGGATGGCCATTTTCATGGCGACCTCCACGGCAACTGAGCCACTGTCACACAGGAATACTTTCTGCAGGGGCTCAGGTGACAGGGCCACCAGTTTTTTGCCAAGGGCGACGGCGGGCTCATGTGTAATACCACCGAACATGACATGGGCCATGTTATCCAGCTGTTTCTTTACCGCGGAATTCAAGGCAGGGTGGTTATAACCATGCAGAACACTCCACCAGGAGGCCATGCCATCCACCAGGGATTCACCGGACTCCAGTAACAGGTTGACGCCTTCCGCCCGAACCACCGGATAAACCGGTAATGGGTTGTCCATGGAGGTGTAGGGATGCCAGAGATGTTCCCTGTCAAAATCGAGATCAATCATGGCAGCAATTTTAGGGGATTGGGGCGGGAAGTCCTAATAAAACCGGGGGCCCGGCTGCGCCGGGAGGAACAAGGGACAAGTAGCAAGGGACAAGGAACGACACGTTGGGCCTGAACGAATGTCCGGGGTGTCGTAGGTCGGGATAGACGCGAAGCGTCGTTTCCCGACGCGGGGATTTACCTCATGTGAAATTTTTTGTCGGCAAACGCTTCGCTCATGCCGACCTACAAAAATACGAATAAACGCCATTGTTCAGGGAGTACGCTTGACATAAAAAAACGGCAAATCATCTTGTCCCTTGTCCCTTGTCCCTTGTCCCTTGTCCCTTGTCCCTTGTCCCTTGTCCCTTGTCCCTTCAAACCACCGTCCGCGCCAATGCCCACACATGCACTTCGCAGGCTCCCCCTTTGAGCAGAACTCGCGCCATCTCATTCACCGTGGTGCCAGTGGTGACGACATCATCCACGATGGCGATGGGGGTACTGGAGGGAATCTTTACTGCCGGATTGAGTTGAAAAGCGCCACGCAGGTTCTTCCGGCGCTGTGCTGCACCGAGGCCGGTCTGGTGTGGCGTATCCCGGGTCCGGATCACCAGCTCTGGCGCTACGGGAATACCGGTATCCCGGGATAGCCAGCGAGCCAGTTGCAGTGACTGGTTGTAACCGCGCTGACGCAGGCGCCTGGCATGCAAGGGCACAGGCAGGAGCAATCCGGGTAATTGTTCTTGAGTGTAGGCGGATTGGAGCAGTTCTCCCAGACTGCTTGCCAGGACGCGGCCATTGACCAGTCGGTCGTTGTATTTGAAGCCGGCAACCAGCGCTGTCACGGGAGGCTTGTAGTCCAGGGCGGCGATCATGCGAGCATAAAACGGGGGGTGCACCAGGCAGCGACCACAACGTGTTTGGGCATATTCGCCAGGTGGCAGGGGCAGGGCATAGCAATGACAGGGATGCTGAATACGCGGCAGGGACCACTGGCAGGCACGGCACAGGTCAGTGCGTTGTTGCCCGGGTTGCCTGCAAAGCACGCAGACTGGTGGAAACAGCCTGAATTGAACAAAATTTAACCACTTGTAAATGCTTTCTGAAATTCTGGTTGACATGATAGAATGCATCCCTGCGCCGGCCCCTCCAGTGTAGTGGTAAATGCACTGGCTGCCGCGGCCACATGTTCATCTGCTTAACCGAATCAGCCAAGACAATTCCAGGAACCATTGCCATGACAACACTCCTTCGCCATGACTGGTCATTTGAGGAGGTACAGTCTCTGTACAGCCTGCCATTCAATGACCTGCTTTTCCGCGCCCAGAGTATTCACCGGGAAAACTTTGACCCCAATGCCGTCCAGGTGAGCACGCTGTTGTCCATCAAGACTGGTGCCTGCCCGGAGGACTGCAAATACTGCTCACAGAGTGGTCACTACAATACGGAGCTGGAAAAGGAAAAGCTGCTGGCCGTGGAAAAGGTACTGGAAGAGGCGCGCCAGGCAAAAGCCAGCGGATCCTCACGCTTCTGCATGGGCGCCGCGTGGAAACATCCTTCGGCAAAAGACTTTCCCCATGTGCTGGAAATGGTCAAGGGGGTGCGCGCCCTGGGTATGGAAACCTGCATGACCCTGGGAGCGTTGAGTAAGGAACAAAGCCAGGCACTGGCCGAAGCCGGCCTGGATTATTACAACCACAATATCGATACCTCGCGCGATTACTATAAAACCATTATCAGTACCCGCACCTTTGAAGACCGCCTGGATACTTTGGACAATGTCCGCGAGGCCGGCATCAAGGTCTGTTGTGGTGGCATTGTCGGCATGGGTGAAGAACTCAATGATCGTATCGAATTCCTGAAAGAACTGGCGAACCTCCCCCATCACCCGGAAAGCGTGCCGATCAATAACCTTGTCAAGATCAAGGGGACCCCCCTGGAAGATGCAAAAGACCTGGAGCCCTTCGAGTTTGTCCGCATGATTGCCGTGGCCAGGATTCTCATGCCGGCTTCCCATGTCAGGTTGTCCGCAGGCCGTGAAGAAATGAATGACCAGATGCAGGCACTGTGTTTCTTCGCAGGCGCCAATTCCATTTTCTATGGTGAGAAGCTGTTGACCACTTCCAATCCCCTGGAAAACGATGATTTGCAGTTGTTCAAACGCCTGGGCATTCACCCTGAAGAAGTGGAAGTCCACACCGACGGTGAGCCTGTCATGGCGCCGCCACAGGCAGCTTCGTCAGCCTTTTACGATGCCATGAACGGGTAGCCGTTACCTTTATTGTGAAAACCTTTCGGCAGGACCTTCGCCAGCAGCTGCAAGCCAGGGAGCAGGCTTCCCTCATGCGGCAAAGACGGACGTTGTACTCCCCCCAGGGCTCGGAAATTATCCTGGATGGCGAGCATGTCACCAGTTTTTGCAGCAATGATTACCTTGGGCTGGCCGGTCATCCGGATGTCGTCCAGGCCTTTCATGCAGGCCTGGATAACTTTGGTGCCGGCAGTGGCGCCTCTCACCTGGTCAGTGGCCACAGCGCTCCCCACCATGCCCTGGAAGAAGAACTGGCTGCCTTTACCGGGCGCAGCAGGGCACTGGTGTTCTCCAGTGGTTACATGGCCAATGTGGGTGTGATCACTACGCTCCTGGGTAAAGATGACGCTGTTGTAGAAGACAGGCTCAACCATGCTTCCCTGCTTGATGGCGGCCTGTTCAGTGGTGCTGCCTTCAAGCGCTATGCCCACCTGGACAATGAAGCATTGGCTGGTGTGCTGGAAAAAATCACCGGCAAGCGAAAACTGGTGATCTCCGATGGCGTGTTCAGCATGGACGGGGATATGGCCAACCTGCCCGGGCTGGCCGCAACAGTATCTGCCCATGATGGTCTGCTGATGATCGATGATGCCCATGGCTTTGGTGTGCTTGGTGACAACGGCGGCGGCACAGTCGCTTACTGGCAGCAGCAGGGCCATATCCTGGATGAAGAAAACCTCCAGGTACTCGTTGGCACTTTTGGCAAGGCCTTTGGCAGCAGCGGGGCCTTCGTGGCCGGTAGCGAAGAATTGATCGAAACCCTTATCCAGTTCTGTCGCCCCTATATCTATACAACCGCCATGCCGCCGGCCCAGGCAGAAGCCATTCGCACCAGTCTCAGGCTGGTGCAGAAAGATCGCTGGCGCCGTGAGTACCTGGCGCAGATGATCAGCCGTTTCAGGACTAACTGTGAAGAGCTTGGACTGACGCTTCTGCCCTCCATGACTCCCATTCAGGCCATAGTGCTGGGTGATGTGGACCTTGCACTGGAAGCCAGTGAACAATTATTTGAGGACGGCCTGTTCGTGTCGGCCATTCGCCCGCCGACCGTACCGGCAGGCACTGCGCGATTGCGGGTCACGTTCAGTGCCATACATACAGAAGACCAGTTTCTGAAACTTCTCGATGGCATGGTGAAAGTGGCTCACCTGTATCACAGCCGGGAGCAGGCCTCATGAGTGCCTGTCACCCCTTGCCTGGCCTGGAGCAGGTAGCCCGCTCCTTCGGTAAAGCCGCTGCCAGCTATGATCGATATGCGCAATTCCAGCGCGATGTGGCGGACAGGCTGCTTGCAGCCATGGTGCCTGAACCTGCAGCGCAAATACTGGACCTGGGCAGTGGCACAGGTTACTGCGCCGAGCAATTGAGAAAGCGTTACCCGCAACCAACCATTACCAATCTTGATGTGGCAAAGCCCATGCTTGCCTACGCCCGCGACCTGGCGAGTGCGGATAACCAGCACTGGGTGTGCAGCGATGCCCAGTGCCTGCCCTTTCGGGATAACAGCTTTGACCTGGCCGTCTCCAGCCTGACCCTGCAGTGGTGCCCGCAGCCGGCACAATACTTTGCCGAGTTGTATCGTGTCCTGAAACCAGGTGGCAGGGCATGGGTCAGCACACTGGCCGTCAATACACTCAAAGAATTACGGGAAAGCTGGGCCATGGTGGACAGCTATGTGCACGTGAACAGCTTCCTGGAAGTGGCGGCTATAAAAGAAGCGGTCCTGGCAGCACCTTTTACCCACCACGACATCAGTAATGAGCAGGAATATTATTACTACGAGTCACTGGCAGCCCTGACCCGGGAATTGAAAGGAATCGGCGCCAACAACCACAATGCGGGCCGCGCCAGTGGCCTGACGGGGAAGCAGAAATTGCGGCGGTTAAAGTCAGTCTTTGAACAGCGCCAGGTGGCAGGCCGGGGTATTCCGGTGACCTATGACCTGGTAGTGATCGCCCTGGAAAAATAGGAAACGATAGCTGCCATGGCAAAAACGTTCTTCATCACCGGTACAGACACCGATGCAGGTAAAACCCGGGTCGCCTGCGCCTTGCTGGCTGCAGGGCGGGCACAGGGCCTGTCCACGGCAGCATTGAAACCGATGGCTGCGGGAGTCTCCGAGACACCGGCAGGCCGCTGTAATGGCGATGTCGCGTCACTGTTGCAATACTGCCAGCCTGAACTGTCGATTGATGCGATAAACCCGTTCTGTTTCGATGAACCCATCGCCCCCCATATTGCAGCCGAAAATACCGGCACCAGGCTGTCTGTGCACGACATAGCAACCCGGTGTCAGCCGGTTCTGGCACAAAAAGCGGACCTGACCCTGGTGGAAGGCGCCGGCGGCTGGAAGGTGCCGGTCAACGATACCGATACCCTGGCCGACCTGGTCAAGGCCCTCGAATTGCCGGTTATCCTGGTCGTCGGCATGAAGCTGGGTTGCCTGAATCATGCCCTGCTCACTGCCCAGGCTATTGCGGCTGACGGGCTTCAGCTGGCAGGCTGGATCGCCAATCGCGTGGATCCCGACATGCTCTATTACCAGGAAAACCTGGAGACACTGACCCGACGCCTGCAGGCGCCATTGTTCGCCGAACTGCCGCGCCTGGAGGCCGCCGACAGCGGTGCCGGCTTTATTGACCTGTCGCGGTTGCCTTGAGGCCCTGCCTATTTCCCGGGTAACCAGTGCCCGCATGGACGAAAGCGTGTACACCTTTGTATAATCTGCGCGCATTTTGCTCCGGATTTACGATCCGAATCGCGAAAGGAAAAAAGCATGAATCATCCAACACCACAGATTGTTGTCTGTGCCATTTATCATTTCGTTCGCCTCGACAATTTCGAGGCCTTGCGCGCACCCCTGTTGCAGCTCATGCAGCAACACCATGTCAAAGGCACGTTGCTGCTGGCCAGTGAAGGCATCAATGGGACCATTGCCGGTACCCGTGAAGGTATCGATGCGGTACTTGACTGGCTGCGCAGTGATCCCCGCCTGAAAGATATCGATTCCAAGGAATCCTTTGATGATGAAATTCCCTATTACCGCGCCAAGGTAAAACTGAAAAAGGAAATCGTCACGATGGGGGTTGAAGGCATAGACCCCAACCGCAAGGTGGGCACCCATATCAAGCCACAACAGTGGAATGAACTCATTTCCGACCCCGATGTGCTGCTGATTGACACCCGCAACCGCTATGAAGTGGAAATTGGCACATTTGCCAATGCGGTCAACCCGGAAACTGACAGTTTCAGGGAGTTTCCCGATTATGTTCGCGAGCACCTGGACCCGCAGAAGCACAAGAAAATCGCCATGTTCTGTACCGGGGGGATTCGCTGTGAGAAGTCCACGGCCTACCTGAAGGAGAACGGCTTTGACGAGGTCTATCACCTGGAAGGCGGCATACTGAAATACCTGGAGGAAGTGCCCGAGGAGGAGTCGCTCTGGCAGGGGGAGTGTTTCGTCTTTGATAACCGTGTTGCCGTCAATCACCAGCTGGAGAAGGGTGGTTACGATCAGTGTCATGCCTGTCGCCTGCCAATTACCGAGGAAGACAAGCGCAGTGACAAGTACGAAAAAGGCGTCAGCTGCCCCCGTTGTTACGACAGTAAATCTGCCGACCAGAAACAGCGTTTCCGGGACAGGGAGAAGCAGATGCAGCTGGCAAAACTAAGGGGGGAAAGCCACCTGGGGTCGGAGGTGTCCGACCTGATCAGGCAGCGCAAGGCAAAGAAGATACGTCTCAAGGAAGCCCAGAAACAACATGAAACCAGTTAAATGCCAGGCGATTGACCTGAGTCATACTGACGTTTTTTCATGTTTTTTTCTTATTCAACAGGTAGTCTTAACAATTCTATAATCCAGTTCCAACAAGGCTGGCCAGGCAGTAAAAAAATACGACAAGCCTGGAAACTCAATTAAAAAGCGGATTTCGATATGAATAAAAAATTGATGCCACTGGTTATTGTCCTGGTTGTCATACTGGGCGGGCTCTACTGGGTATTCGGCATGCCGATGGTAGGCAATCCCGAGATTCCCACTTCGGCCGAGGCCATTGCCCGGGGGGAATATATCTACAATGCCGGTGGTTGTGGCGCCTGCCACCAGCCTGAAGGCACGGAAGCCCCTGTCGGGGGATACGTCATCGAGGTGGAAGAGCCATTTCCCAACACCTTTTACACACCGAATATCACACCTGATGAAGAAACCGGGATTGGTGGCTGGACCGGGAAGGATTTCATCCTAGCGCTGAAGCATGGTCGCACACCGGGCGGTGGATTTTACTGGCCATCATTTCCTTACCGCACATACATGAACATGACCGACGAAGACGTGCTGGATCTTGCTGCATACGTCATGTCGATGGAACCTGTGCGCAACGAAGTGCCTGAACACGAATTGCCGGCCTGGCAGTTTGATTTCCTCATGGCCGGATGGAATATCCTGGCGGACTTCATGGAAGGCGAGCCTCCAGCTATTGAGGATGATCCCCAGATACAACGGGGAGCTTACCTGGCGCGGGCATTGGGTCATTGTGGCGAATGCCATACACCGAGAAACTCACTGGGTATGATGGTAATGGCTGAAGAATTTGCCGGCTCTGATATTGTGACAGCAGCTATTGATCCTGAAGGGCTTTCCAGCTGGACAGCTTATGATTTTGTCGGCCTGCTGCAACTGGGTATGACAGCAAGCTTTGATTTTGTCGGTGGAGAAATGGCTGATGTTGTTGAACATACCAGCAAACTCAGCGAAGAAGACCAGGAAGCCTACGCGGCCTTCTTTACCCGGGGTAGCACGGCCGGTGAAGGCGGAGGAGATGACTTCAATTTTGATTGATGTCATTCAATTTCAGCACCCTGTGTAGGAAGCGGCTTTAGCCGCGAACGCCAGTCAGTGACAAATCAGTATCACGGCCAATAAATAACCGGGACAAAATCCCGGGACAAAAAAACGCCCCTCAAGAGGGGCGTTTTTCATGGCGTTCGTACTGGTGTTTAGTCCAGACGGAAACGGTCGTGACAAGCGCCACATTTCGGTCCGATCTGGCCAACTGCCTGGCGGACACCGCTGGCACCCTGGCTTTGCAGGATTTCCAGAGCGGCTTCAGCGCCTTCCTGAAGATCCATGGCCAGCTGGGCAAAATCAGCCTGGTTGTCCCAGATGGTATCGGCAGCGCGGCTTTCAACGTTGTTGCTGCGGGTATCAGCCATGAACAGGCCCGGAATCATAGGTGCCAGCATGGCAACACGTTCAGCGGCCAGTGTGGCAGCTTCGGCATCAAAGTCACCGCCACGTGCCATTTGGCCCAGCGGACCGTTGGCATAAGACAGGATCTGGAAAATGGCCTGGCGGCGTTTGACAGCACCAGCGGCATCTTCATCTGACATCTGGGCCATGGCCCCGGCAGAAAAAATTGAGCTTAATACGATAGCTCCGGTCACTAAGAGTTTCTTCATTATTGGTTCCCCACTCTTTCGGTTTGAAGTTTAGTTAAAAAAATTCAATAAAAACTTAATCTGTTTCCAGTAGTTTTAAGTAGTTATTTGTAATGGCTTTTTTCCAGCCGGATACCAAATGTAATCATTCAGTTGCTGTCCGACAAGTCTCAGCGTTGCATTCAGCCTTTGTTTTCGCGTGGATAGTGTGCGATGCCTTGTGCTGTGCGACGCTATTTTGCCATGTTCAACTACTCCTGTCTGCATCTTTAGCCAAAATTAATAATGTCTTGATGTTATTAATATCTTTTAATTCAACTGGTTACGTTAGATAATCGCAGCCTGTCTGGTTGACATACAGTATTGACGAATTTTACTGAATGGCGCCTGAACCTGGAAAACGGCCTTTCTATATTCCTTAATAATTGCACAAAGTAGTTCAAGGTTTTCACGCCGGTTTTTTACGAAGATTCCAGGTTATTTGACCCCCCGGCGCGTCTCCGCTAAGTTTGCGCTTCCCTTGAAAATGGCGAAAAGGCACCCTGATGGCACGTAAAGCAACCCCGTTTAATTTTGAAGACGCACTGGAATCCCTGGAGGAACTCGTTGAGGCCATGGAAGAGGGCGAATTGAGCCTGGAGGAATCCCTGAAAGCATTTGAAAAGGGGATCAAGCTCACCAGGGAGTGCCAGTCAGCCCTGGAAAAGGCCGAGCAGAAAGTCCAGTTGCTCGTCAAAAGTGATGACCTTCCCGAGTCCGAGCCCTTCGACAGCGAAGACGAGGACGAAGGCTAGTTCCAGCACCTGATGGATACCCGATCCTATATTCTCTCCCTGCAGAACAGGGCCTCTTCAGTGCTCAGGGAAAACCTGGCCACTCCTGGCCTGGCCGGAAAACTTGAAGAAGCCGTATTGTATGCCGTGCATAACGGGGGTAAACGCATTCGTCCGGTGCTGGCCTATGCCAGTGCCCAGACTCTCGGTGGCAGCCTGGAAGATGCCGATGCCGCTGCCTGTGCCGTTGAACTGATTCATGCCTATTCCCTGGTCCATGATGATTTACCCGCCATGGATGACGATGACCTGCGACGGGGACAGCCAACCTGTCATGTTCGTTATGATGAGGCCACGGCCATTCTCGCCGGCGATGCCCTGCAATCCCTGGCCTTTGAAATCCTGGCTGACTCACCGGTTGCCAGGGCCAATCCGGCCAATGCCATGGACATGATCCTGACCCTGGCCAGGGCTACAGGCTGGCAGGGTATGGTCGGCGGACAAAGCCTGGATATCGAGGGCGCAGGCACCAGCATGACAGAAGAGGACCTGGCCAGTATGCACCGACTGAAAACAGGGGCCTTGATTAACGCCAGTATCAGGCTGGGGGCACTGGCTACCGGTAAAGCCAGTGATGAGCAATTACAAAGCCTGGGTGTTTTCGCTGACCGGATTGGCCTAGCGTTCCAGGTGAAAGATGACATTCTTGATGTGGAGGGTGACACCGCTGTGCTTGGCAAGACCCAGGGCAAGGATGAGAGCATGAACAAACCGACCTACTCTTCGCTGCTCGGTGTGGACGGAGCCAGGAAGCGTATGCAAACCCTGTTTGATGAGGGGATTAATGCCCTGTCGGTATTTGGTGACCGTGCGGATAAATTAACGGCTATTGCTGCCTATATCATAGAACGAAAATACTAGACCGGGGCTGAAAGGGGCCTGAATTCAGACACACAGGTACCCTTTGCGGTAGAATATCTTTCTTGAATTACCATTAAGCTTCCTTTGATGTTTGACGAAATTCCACTCGAGCGGCCGCAAACGCCTTTGCTCGACAGTATTGATTCCCCCGCTGATTTGCGAGAACTCTCGCCTGAGCAGCTGGAAGAGGTGGCCAGGGAGCTGCGCCATTACCTGTTGTATACCGTAGGCAAGACCGGCGGGCATTTCGGTGCCGGTCTCGGTGTGGTGGAGCTGACCATTGCCCTGCACTACGTTTTCAATACGCCCGAGGACAAGCTGGTCTGGGATGTCGGGCATCAAACCTATCCCCACAAGATCCTCACAGGCAGGCGTGAGCAAATGCTGACCATGCGCCAGCCAGGCGGACTGTCCGCCTTTACCAACCGCAAGGAAAGTGAATACGATACTTTCGGCGCAGGTCATTCCAGCACCTCGATTTCAGCCGCACTTGGCATGATGATCGCGGCCCAGCAACAGGAGTCCGATCGCAAGGTGGTTGCCGTCATCGGCGACGGTGCCATGACGGCAGGCCTGGCCTTTGAGGCACTCAACCATGCGGGCGACCTGGAAGGCGATATCCTGATCATCCTCAATGACAACAACATGTCCATTTCACGCAATGTAGGTGGCCTGTCCAGTTACTTTGCCCGGATGTGGGCGAGCAAACCCTACAATGCCCTGCGCACTGGCAGTAAAAAAGTATTGTCTGCACTGCCACCTGCCTGGAAGGCAGCCCATCGTGCCGAGGAATACATGAAAGGCATGGTGTCACCGGCGACAATTTTCGAAGAGCTGGGCTTCACCTATTTTGGTCTCATTGACGGGCATGACGTGGATGGACTGGTCCAGATACTGAACAACATCAAGGACATCAAGGGGCCTCGTGTACTGCATGTGGTCACCCAGAAAGGGAAGGGCTATATCCCGGCAGAAGAAGACCCCTTTGGCATGCATGCCTTGAGCAAGATGGTGCCCGAATCAGAGAAAAAAGCACAACCCAATGGCACCGTACCCACCTATTCAAAGGTTTTTGGCCAATGGTTGTGCGAGATGGCGAGCGTTGATGACAAGCTGGTCGGGATAACACCGGCGATGAGCGAAGGCTCCGGTATGCGGGAATTCGAGGAGCAGTTTCCCGAGCGCTTTTTTGATGTGGCCATTGCCGAACAGCACGCAGTGACTTTTGCCGCCGGTATGGCCTGTGATGGTCTCAAACCGGTTGTGGCTATTTATTCGACCTTCCTGCAACGGGGCTATGACCAGCTTATTCATGATGTCTGCCTGCAGAACCTGGATGTCCTGTTTGCCATCGACCGTGCCGGCCTGGTGGGTGAAGACGGGCCAACACATGCCGGCAGCTTTGATCTGACCTACATGCGCTGTTTGCCCAATCTTGTTGTCATGACACCCAGCGATGAACAGGAAGCACGCCTGATGCTGACAACCGGTTACCAGTTTGCCGGTCCTGCAGCTGTACGCTATCCACGCGGCAAGGCTACTGGTTGTGACATGGATCCGGACCTCAAGCCGATGACTATCGGCAAGGCAAGAGTGTGCAGGGAAGGCGATAGCGGAGTAGCAATCCTGGTTTTCGGTACACTGTTGGCAAAGGCCGCCAGTGTCGCCGACACACTGGATGCAACCCTGGTCGACATGCGTTTTGTCAAACCACTGGATGAAACGCTGCTGATCACTTTGGGTGAGCAAAGCACCCTGCTGGTCACGATTGAGGAAAATGCCGTGCTTGGCGGCGCAGGTTCCGCAGTCAATGAATTCCTGGAAGCCCAGGGCATCAATACCCCGGTGCTCAACCTGGGACTGCCTGATGAATTCCTTGAGCATGGCAAGGCAGATGACATGCTGGCTTCCTGTGGCCTTGATTCGGCAGGAATACTCAACGCCATCGAACGACGCCTGGGATAACACACAAATCACATGGCGCGCCGTACACCGACGGACATAGAAAACCTGGACATGAAGTGGCATGTCATCAGGCTGCTTGTTCCCTACCTGCTGGAATTCAAAAAACGCACACTGCTGGCATTCCTGTGTCTGGCCCTGGCCAAGTTGTCGAGCATCAGCCTGCCGTTTTTCATGAAGTACGTGGTCGATAACCTGGATGGCCAGCTTGCAGGTAATACTACCGGCAATGCTCCAGCCCTGGTTGCCATTCCCGTGCTGCTCATCATCGCTTACGGTGTGTTTCGATTCTTCAATGTCATGTTCAACGAGATGCGTGACACCATTTTTGGTCGCGTGACAGAAAGAACCATTCGCCGTGTCAGCCTGCAAACTTTCCGTCATCTGCACAAGCTCGATCTGGATTTTCACCTGAACCGGCAGACCGGTGGACTGGCGCGGGATATTGAGCGTGGTAATTCGGGTATCAATTTCCTGATGCGCTTCATGATCTTCAATATCATTCCGACCCTGCTGGAACTGCTCATTGTCATCGGCATCTTCCTGGGTAATTACGGGTTTTCGTTTGCCATCGTCATTGTGCTGGCCATCGTTTTCTATGTTGCCTACTCGGTTGTTGCCACAGAAAAGCGGACCCGTTTTGTACGGGAAATGAACCTGGCTGACTCGGCCACCAATACCCGAGCAATAGACAGCCTGCTCAATTACGAAACAGTGAAGTACTTCACCAACGAAGAGTTTGAAGCCAGGCATTTTGACGAGGGCCTGGCAAACCTTGAAACAGCCAAGCGCAAGAACAGGCTCAGCCTGTTTGCCCTGAATGGCGGACAGGCATTGATTGTTTCCTCCGCCATGACAATTATCCTCCTGCTGGCAGCCAGGGGGGTGGCAGAGGGCACCATGACCCTGGGTGACTTCACACTGGTCAACATGTTCATGATGCAGTTGTTCATCCCGCTGAACTTCCTGGGTTTTGTCTACCGCGAAATAAAAGGTGCCCTGGCCAATATCGAAAAGATGTTTGATCTCCTGAATGAGAAAGCCACCGTGCTTGAAAAAGAAGGGGCCGACACATTGGAGGTTTCCAAACCCTCCATACGTTTCAGCAGTGTAGGTTTCCACTACCGGCCTGATCGGGAAATACTGCACGATGTGTCATTCACCATTCATCCGGGTGAAAAACTGGCGGTGGTTGGTGCCAGTGGTTCCGGTAAATCTACTCTGGTGAAGTTGCTTTTCCGCTTTTATGACTGCCAGCAGGGATCCATCGAAATCGATGGCAAGGATATACGCGATGTCACCTTGTTATCCCTGCGTTCAGCCATTGGTATCGTTCCCCAGGACACGGTGCTGTTCAATGACACTATTTATGAAAACATCCGTTATGGTCGGCCCGATGCGACTGAAGAAGACATCAGGGAAGCGGTCAGGCTTGCCCATCTTGAACAGTTTATTGCCCAGTTGCCCCAGGGTATGGAAACCATGGTGGGGGAGAGGGGACTCAAGCTCAGTGGCGGTGAGAAACAGCGGGTTGCCATAGCCCGTACCATGCTGAAACGCCCGGCCATCCTGGTCTTTGATGAGGCCACCTCGTCCCTGGACAGCAAAACGGAACGGGCCATCGTGCAGGCCATGCGTGAGGTTTCCAAAGGCCATACCAGCCTGGTGATTGCGCACCGGCTTTCAACGGTAGTCGATGCAGACCGAATCCTGGTGCTTGACCAGGGCAGGATAGTGGAGTCCGGTACCCATACCGAGTTACTTGCCAGGGCCGGGACCTATCAACACATGTGGATGCTTCAGCAGCAGGAGAAAGCCGGGGAGCTCGAGCCTGGTGTTTTGTAGGCCGGAAATTGCGTAGCAATCTCCGGCATCAGTGATTTTTTCCATACCTGTTTTGCCGGAGATGGCCTGCGGCCATTTCCGGCCTACGAGAAGTCACGGAAATTTTATTATTTTCTGCTGGCAATAAAAAAGGGCGCTTTCTTAGCGCCCTTTTTTAATCGAGGTGATTTTTACAAACCTTCAGTCTTGTCAAAAAAAGGCTGGCCGAAATCGTCTGTCATGTCGAGGAGGAACTTGTTGTTCTCCTGGCAAATATAATCAGCCAGTTCCTGGCCTTCTGACCAGCGAATATTCCAGCTCACGGTCCAGGGCTCGGAATAGGCGCCCGGGTCATCTATCACAGCTTCGTAATGCAGGGTTTCCTTGTCGGGACGAGAGAAACGCTCGACTGTATGCATCTGGTCGGTGTGCATGTAACCGCCAAAGTCGATCCAGGTTTTCTCATTGAAGCCGATTGTATCGACAACAAGTGTGTCACCTTCCCAATGGCCTACGGAATGACCGAAATAGGTCGGGTTGGGGTCTTCCGGGTGAGGACGGCCATCCATGTGTATTTCACGCCAGACATGACCGCCACCTTCAAAGATAATCACGATACGATCTCGGTCCTGGATAATTTCGGCCGGGTAGGGTGTACCCATGGAACGGGGACCACCGGGAGGCAGGCAGAAACCTTCCGGGTCATATTTCACATTGTTGTCCTTGTTGTATTCCCACATGGCCTGGGTCCAGGGCAGCATGGGCGGCAGGTCGCCTTCTTCATAGCCGGGCATGCGGACAGCAAAGTCGGTGATCCAGGGCAGGCTCCATACGCCATCACCACCCAGGTCTACTGTACCATCAGCAAGACGCGGTGTTGGTGTGGACGGACGGTCGTCATCAGCACGCGGTTGTGCTTGTGTAAGGTTTGCCAACAGCATGGTTGACGCAATGGCTGTTGCCAGCAGTGCCGGTTTCAGCATGAATCGTTTTTTTGTATGAGACACTTAAATTCCCCGGGTCAGAAAAAAGCGCGCAGTAAAGCGCGCTTTCTTACATGTTCAATAATAGTTTGGCGTGAAAGATGAATCAGAGTTCGCACTCTTCCTTGGGTGCGGCATTTTCATCGAAGTCACGCTGGCTGGTGCCGGCAAACAGGCGCTGGCAGGTTTCAGCAATGACAACTGTCTGGGCGTTGCCCTTGAAGCTGCCATCACGGGCACGTGTACCACGAACGATTACTTCCGTGCCTATTTCCAGGGTATTGCGTGTCCAGCCGCGACGCATCAGGCCGTTGGGGCTGCCCATTTCAAAGGCCCATTCTTCGTAATCACCGTCTTCGGTTTCGACTTCGACGTAGAAGTAAGTGTGCGGGTTGGTCCAGTCAACCTTGATGACAGTGCCTGTGACGTGAACGGGATCGTCGGCATTGAACTCTGCCTGGAAAGAATGATGGGCAACTGCCTGTATGGAAATAAAAGCACCGAGAAGGCCGCTGGCCAGTGCAAAGAGTTTGGTTTTCATGTGTTGTTCTCCGTAAGAGATAAACCTGGTCGATTAAATGCCTGTTTTCGATAATGGGAAAACAGGTTGTTGGTTAATTCAGTGTGATGTCGAAAGTGCCTTTTTCATCACCCATGGTGTAAGCACCACGATATTTTCTGTTGGTCCATGAACCGAGATTGCTCAGTTTGCCTTCCATGACCAGTTCGCCATCAGGCATGTCGGCAGTAATGGTCAGTGTCCATGTCTCGGCATCGAGTTCCACGTTACTCATTTCAACGCCACGGCGTCCGGGGTTAACTGTACCGGACAGATCGCCGTTCCAGGCATCAATCAGCAGACGGATTCGTTCTGGACCTTCCGCAGTAAAGGGAACGAGATCTCCGGACCAGGAGCCTTTTGCCGGATGACCCGTTTGGGATATGGCTGGCAAAGACATGATTGTGCAGGTCAAAACTAAAAGTATTCGGGCAAGCATATGGAACTCCTGACGTGAAATCTGGCTGGACCAGAACACATTATTATTCTTGTGGTTATTCAATAAATATAAGCTGAAGACAGGGTGATGAAGTATTGGCTTCACAACCGGACTGGTCAAAATTTTACTAGAATATAATGAGTGAAACATATTGAAAGCGTAGTCGGTCCGTAAAATTCACTGTATTTGCACAAAACCTCGTATATAAAAGGATAAAACCATTTAATAACATGAGGTTATGATGAATAGTCATTTATTAACGCGCCAGTCAGAATGACCTGGCCTGATATTGGTTGGGTATTAAATTTGAAAATACTTACCAATATTTGTGCAGTTAAGATGCGTCATTGGCGGTTGCCTGACAAGAGGAAATACCGGTTTTTACAAGATAAGAAAAAAGGGCCCGAAGGCCCTTTTTCTGTGATATCTGCCAGATGTCTTTGGCAGGCTTGTCGCCTAAAACTGCAGGTTCAGGCTCAAATTGTATCGACGACCAAAAATATCATACTGGTTGGCTACACCCTGGCTGCCTGTAGAGCTGGGAATGATCGGCGGATTCTTGTCGAACATGTTCAGGACATTGAAGCCGACGTTCCAGGAACCGCCATTTTGCAGTTCGCTGGAATAACGCAGGGTACCGTTCCACCAGGTGGAAGAGGGCACCTTGTTACTGTCGACATCGACGCCCTCGACCCAGTTGCGGTTTCGGTTTTCGCTGGAAATGTGCCTGCCCTGCAATTGCAATGACCAGGGACCCAGTGAGTACGTGCCAGTGATGTTGGCCGTCAGTTCCGGCATCGTGTACTGGTCCATCAGGGTGCTTACCGTGCCGTTGGCCGCGATATCCTCGCGGGTCAGGGTCTTGCCACCGAGGACGCGAAGGGTCACGTTCTCGAAGTCACTGGAGAAGAGGTCCACTTCACGGGTGTACCTGACTTCGAAGTCCACACCTTCCACGATGGCTGCATCCTGGTTGAAGAAGCGACGGAACACGCGGGTGATGCCACCGGTGGCCGGGTCACGCTCGATATTGGCACACTGCTCCTGAACACCCTGGATATGACAGCGGTCAACCACGTCCTGCTGGCCGATCTGGGAAATGGCGTCCTCGATATCCACTTCATACCAGTCGGCTGACACACGCAGTCCATCGGCCCACTCCCACTGCGGTTCAAACACGACACCAAACACGGTGGTGTCAGCCGTTTCAGGAGACAGGTTGGGATTACCGGAAGCTACCACGGTGATCGAGACATCGTCGATTCCCAGCAGGGGATCGTCGACACCACCACCGCCGCCCTGGGCGTCGAAACGTTCGGAGAAGGTGGCTTCACGCACGTCCTGGGAACGGGTGGCACGCAGGCGCAACCCTTCCATCACCTGGAAGTCGAAACCGACCTTCCAGGCCTCGACCCGGCCACTGGTGTTGTAGTCGGACTGGCGGAAGGCCAGGGAGCTACCCAGGGTCTGTTCACCTGAACCGGACTCCCAGATCGGGGCGTTGATCTCGGTAAACCATTCCCACACATCGTATTTACCGCTGATCTTGGGGACGGTGGAGAACTTGTGCAGATTCGGGCTACCGCCGGTGTAACCGCGGGCTATGCCGCGGATACCCAGATCGGGAGCATTTTGGGGTGGTCCAAGGGCATCCACATCGGCCGGCAATGCTTCATCGGAGAAACTGGACTCACGCCATGTCAGACCAGCTGCCATGGAGACCGGGCCATAGCCCCAGCCTTCATAGACCTCGCCGGTGGCGATCAATTCGGCAAAATCCTGTTCGACAATACCGATGGATTTTTTCACCGTGCCCACGTAATCGATGGCATCTTCGCTGATATTGCCGTGACCGAAGACGTTGTAGGGCACACAACCTTCCACGGTGCCGTCCAGGCCGATCGGTGACCCCAGCGGCTGAGGGTTGGGATCCGATGCGGTGCGGGAATTGGTCAGGCCGCTAGCCAGGCCTGCCGCCCTGAGTTCCTCTTCAGTGGGCGAGTACTGGGGCAGGTTGACACGGCAGACGATGGCACCGGTGTCCGGGTGTACCACGGCATCCATGGCCAGGAACATGCGATCGACCCGGTTCATGTCATAGGTGTGGGTCAGGCGTTCGGTTTCGCCGGTGGAGAAACTGCCGCCAATACTCCAGGTGTTGTCGAAATCGTAATCGAATCCGAAGGTATAGGTCTGGGTAGTAAAGGTGTTGTCATTGACCGAGTCGATTCCGATATCACGCACACCCACCATGGAGCCGTCACGGCTGAGCGTGAGTTCATCGACCCCGTTGTCGAGCATGACCTGTCGCACGTAATCGGGCAGGTAGGCGTTGTCCACGGCAATCTTTGGCGCCCAGATGGAGCGGAAGGTAATGCCGGTGGTGGTCGCACGATTGTTCACCGAACCGTTCTCGGAACGACCGACAACCGCTTGGGCATAACCTGACAGGTTGTCGCTGAACTGGTACTGGGCCGCCAGAAATAGCGAGCGCCCCGCGACTTCCTGGCCGTCCACGGGACTCGAATAGGCCCGCCAGGCCAGGTCGGCTTCCGGACCGCCGGAGGTAGTATTGATCCTGTTTTGGCGGTAGTTGTCGCCCTGCCTGAAAGGTTGTACCGCCGTGCCTTCGCGGTTGAAGACCATGCCGTCCAGCTCGGTGCGCGTGCCTGAAATGACGCCGTAGACATGACGGTCCGTGGGTGCCACGTTGGGTCGCGTCAGTCGCCTGGGGCCGTTGGGATCCGGGTTACCGACATAGCCCCAGCGCTGGTACCAGTCGGAATCAAGTTCCCAGGGCTCCACGTCAATCTGGTCGATCTGCCGGCCTTCGAGTGAGCCGATGATATTGAGGCGATCACCGATCTGGAAGCCGCCGGCGATGCTGGCGTTATAGCGGAAGCCGTCGCCGGTTTCCATGATGCCGGAGCCGACATTGATTTTCAGCCCCTCGAATTCGCGGTCGAGTATGAAGTTGGTGACACCACCCAGGGCGTCGGCACCGTAGGCGGCGGAAGCACCACCGGTGACCACATCAACAGTACGGACCAGTGCAGTCGGGAAGGTGTCCACGTTGACGGGCCCGCGCTTGTCGCCGGGGGCCATACGGGCGCCGTCCAGCAGGACCAGGGTTCTGTTGGTGCCTAGGTTGCGCATGTTCAAGAAGCTGCCCACGGTAAAGGCCAGGGAGCCCCCATTGCGCTGTGGAGTGATCGTATTAAAGAACTGGGGCAGTGCGTCCAGTTGTTCGGACACTGTCCCACCCGGATCGAAGCTGGCTAATTCATCAGGTGTTACAACAGTAACGGGTGTTGGCGCGGCCATACCATCAGTCTGGCGGATTCGGGACCCTGTCACAGTGATTTCTTCGATGCCTCCATCATCTTGTGCAAAAGCAGGTATTGAGGCGGTGGATGCCGTGGCAACAGCCACGGCTGTGGCGAGCTTTTTAAAGCTCAATTTAATAGATCTATGCATGAAATTCCCCTTTGAATGTTTCATTATTAAAATCAGAAATTGAAGGCCAGCTCCTGATGAAGGGCAGGTAAATAATTCACCTGTTTTCAGAGAAATTGACTATCAACAAAATGTGGAAGGAAGCGCACTAAAGCATGAATGCGAATGCATTCTGGAACGTTTATATAATGAAAATCCCCCCTTGAACCTGTTTAGTGTTTTTAAAAAGCTGTTTCTCCCTAACGTAACAGGCAACCCTAATTATTAGAAAAATGAGCGTATTATGCAACCCTTGAGAGTTTCGAGGAATATCTTTTAACTAATTGATTATTATGGATAAAATTATAGATCTTTATTGGGAACTAGTCCTTAAAAAGGACTTTGATCAATCGAGGGGGGGAGGAAGATAAATTTACCTTAACCGAAGGTTATCGCAACTAATCACAGCCTGTTGGACTGAAGTATACGTTTAACTCACTTTCCAGGTATGACCTGTATGCAGCAGAGCGGAGAGATCACCTGAACCACGTGTCTCCCTGAGTTTCAATCGCTGGTCGGACAGGTCCGAGACATAGGCTGTCACCGGATTGTGATACAAAATGCCGACTGCTACCGGAAAGTCCGGTCCCTGCATGGCTGCAATCAGCTGGGCCAGGGCCAGGTTGGTCTGGTCATGGACCAGGATATCTTCCAGTTCTGCGCCTTCACCGAGGGTCACGACTTCCAGTCTGAGCGTGTCGCGATTCAGGCGAATACCCTTGCTTTTGTCCTTGCCAAACAGCAGGGGCTGGCCGTGCTCGACTTCTACCCGGTAATCCGCGGCAATTTTCTTGTCCTTGACCTGTTCAAAGATGCCGTCATTGTAGATAGGGCAGTTTTGCAGGATTTCCACGAAAGAGGCGCCCTCGTGAGCATGGGCTTGCTTGATAACAGCGCTCAGGTGCTTCATTTCCGTGTCAATGGAGCGGGCCACGAAAGGAGCGCCTGCGCCCAGGGCGATGCCGCAGGGTGACAGGGGGCGGTCCACAGAACCTTCAGGAGTTGAAGGCGAACGGGTGCCGACCTTGGACGTGGGGGAATATTGCCCCTTGGTCAGGCCGTAAATTTCGTTATTGAACAACAGGATGTTCAGGTCCACGTTACGACGCAGGGCGTGCATGGTGTGGTTGCCGCCGATACTCAGGGCATCGCCATCACCGGTGATTACCCAGACATCGAGCGCCGGATTGGCCAGTTTGACGCCGGTGGCAATCGACGGGGCCCTGCCGTGAATCGTATGAAAGCCATAGGTATTCATGTAATACGGAAAGCGCGAGGAGCAGCCGATACCGGAGACGAAAACCTGGCTTTCCCGGGGGCGCTCCAGTTCCGGCATCAGTTTCTGAATGGTTTTCAGAATGGCATAGTCACCACAGCCCGGGCACCAGCGTACTTCCTGGTCGGAGGAGAAATCTGCGGTGGTCAGTTTATCGACTGCCTGGTTCATGATGTTTCTTCCAGTCTTTCCGTAGTGAAAAGGATAATGTTAAGACGGTGGGCCTAGAGTTGAGCCAGTTCCGCCTTGATGCTGTTGACGATCTCGCGAATCTTGAAGGGCTGTCCTGATACCTTGTTCAGGCCCTTGGCATCAATCAGGTATTCGGAGCGTAACACTTTCACCAGTTGCCCGGTGTTCATTTCCGGCACCAGCACCTTGTCAAATCCGGACAGCAGCTCTTCCAGGTTTGCAGGGAAAGGCCACATGTAGCGTATATGAATATGGGAAACGTCCAGGTCTTCCTGGCGGCAACGTTTCACTGCCTGGTGAATGGCGCCAAAGGTCGAGCCCCAGCCCACCACGGCGAGCTTGCCACTGCTGTTTCCCATGACAACTTCCTGTGCCGGAATGTCCTTGCTGATGCCCTCAACCTTGTTTTTGCGGGTATCGGTCATCTTCTGGTGATTGTCCGGGTCGTAGGAAATATTGCCGGTGTCATAACTCTTTTCGATACCACCGATGCGATGCTCCAGTCCAGGTGTACCGGGTTTGGCCCAGACACGTGCCAGGGTTTCGGTATCACGAATAGATGGCGTGAAGTCCTTCGTGTCAGTGTGGAAAGACACCGGGAAAGGGGTAAATGCCGACATGTCAGGAATTACCCAGGGTTCGGAAGCATTGGCAATATAGCCATCGGACAAGAGCATGACCGGCGTCATGTATTTCGTGGCAAGTCGTACCGCCTCGATGGCTACCTCAAAACAGTCAGACGGCGAACTGGTGGCGATGACCGGCAGCGGTGTGTCGCCATGTCGGCCATAAACGGCCTGCAACAAGTCCGATTGTTCAGTCTTGGTGGGCAGTCCGGTGGATGGCCCGCCGCGCTGGGTATTGATCACTAGCAAGGGCAGCTCCGCCGAGACGGCCAGGGAAATGGCTTCCATTTTCAGGGCAATGCCCGGGCCAGCGCTGGATGTGACACCCAGGCTGCCGGCAAAAGAGGCGCCAATGGCGGCACAGACCGCGGCAATTTCGTCTTCAGCCTGGAAGGTGGTGACATCAAACTCCTTGCGGGCAGCCAGGGTATGTAAAAGGCTGGATGCAGGCGTAATCGGGTAGGAGGCAAACAGGACATTGATGTCGGCCAGCTGGCCGCCGGCAAGCAGACCCCAGGCCAGGCCGGTCGTGCCGTTGATGTCGCGATACAGGCCAGGCGCCATTTTCGCCCGGGGTACTTTATAGACTTCAATGCCGCTGGGTAATTCAGCTGTCTCGCCATAGGCATGGCCGGCATTGAGCGCCGCTATATTGGCACCGGCGACCTCAGGTTTGCTGGCGAACTTTTTCTGCAGGTTCTCTACAGTGGCTTCCTTGTCCCGGTCAAACAGCCAGAGGACCAGGCCGAGCGTCCACATGTTCTTGCAGCGCAGGGAGTTCTTGTGACCCAGCTTGAACTCTTCAACGGCGGCAATGACCTGGCTCTGGATATCAATTTCCAGGACCCGGTAGGCGTCCAGTGAGCCGTCTTCCAGGGGATTGACGTCATACTTGGCCTTGTTGAGATTCTTCTCGTTGAATGCACCGGTATCAACGATGATGAGCCCGCCCGGGACAATCTCGGCCAGGTTGGTGACCAGGGCAGCAGGGTTCATGGCAACCAGCACATCAATGGCGTCCCCGGAGGTGGTGATGTCTTCGGAGCCGAAATAAATCTGGAAAGCAGAAACACCGAATGTTGAACCGGCTGGTGCGCGGATTTCCGCCGGGAAATCCGGAAAGGTCGACAGGTCATTACCGAACAGGGCTGTATCGTCGGTGAAATTGGCGCCGGTGAGCTGCATGCCGTCACCGGAATCACCGGCAAAGCGCACCACGATGCTTTCCACCGTTTGCGTGTTAACGCCGGAGGTGTCTGTGCGTACAGCTTCTTCTGTTTCAACGTCCATCTGTCACTCATTTAATGCTTTTCGAAAACCGGCAACCTGGCTCAAGGGTTTGCTCCCTGATTCCAGACTGAATATTCAGACTTCGGGGAATGAATACTGGTATAAAAGACTGTAACCGGCGGTAAATTTGCTCATTTCAGCCCCGGGCTGAAATTTGGGCGCGCATTATAGCAATCAGGCTGTAAATAATGCTAATTAATTGACGCCGACAGGGGGCGAATGTGCAGGCAATGAGAATTTACCATTGACTGCTGACAAGGTCCCTTAGATGGCGGGAAAGCCAGTAATTACGGGCCTTGTGCAACATGCCCCCCTGCTTTATGCTTGAACGCTTTCGTTCGCCCGAGACCATTCCTGGTAGCCATAAGAAGGAGCCACTGAAGCTGCTATAAAGGCAAAAAATGGGCGTCAGACTTTCATCATCAAGCGCAAGTTATAAAAGAATAAGGATCTGTTATGTCCAATGGCGTTCTCGCAATCTTGTCCCTTTTGCCCATCATTTCCGTGGCGGTATTCCTGGTCATGCTGCGCTGGCCGGCCAGTCGCGCCATGCCGATCTGCTATATCGTGGCAGTCCTGCTGGCCCTGTTTATCTGGCAGGTGCCTTTCGTGAGGGTCATGGCGGCTTCGGTCAACGGCCTCATTGATGCCATTGAACTGATCTACATTATTTTCGGTGCCATCCTGCTCCTGAATACCTTGCAGGAGAGCGGCGCCATCCAGAGTATTCGCAAGGGATTTTCGGACATCACGCCGGACCGGCGTATCCAGGTCATCATTATTGCCTGGCTGTTCGGCTCCTTCATCGAGGGTTCGGCAGGTTTTGGCACGCCTGCTGCCGTGGCCGTGCCCCTGATGGTAGGCCTGGGCTTTCCGGCCATGGCCGCCGTGGTTTCAGGCATGATCATCCAGAGCACACCGGTATCGTTTGGTGCGCTGGGTACACCCATGCTCACCGGTGTTTATACCGGTCTTGAGGGAGATGCCGAGGTGCAGGCTTTTGCCCTGCAGATGGGCATGGATCACCTTGAACTTGTGTCCTTTATTGCTGCCAGGGTGGCCTTTTTGCATGCCATTGCCGGCACGTTCATTCCCATGATCCTGGTCGCTGTCATGACCCAGTTTTTTGGCAAGAACAGGTCGTTTACCGAAGGCTTGAAAATATGGAAGTTTGCCTTGTTTGCCGCTTTTTCCATGACGATTCCCTATGCCCTGGTAGCGCGTTACCTGGGCCCGGAGTTCCCTTCATTGTTTGGCGGTCTTATCGGCCTGGCCATCGTGGTCACTGCGGCCAAGAAAGGCTTCCTGATGCCAAAAGAAGACGAGATCTGGCAGTTTCCCGAGCGCAGCGAATGGGATTCCCACTGGATCGGCAAAATTGAAATGGAAGAAAAGAAATTTGAGGGGCCGGTAATGAGCATCATCAAGGCCTGGATGCCCTACATCATCGTGGCCGGTTTGCTGATCATTACCCGCCTGCCGCAACTGCCGTTTCTGGGCATGTTGCGCGGAGAAATTGCCACGTTCACCATCAGCAATATTTTCAATACGCCGCTCGGACAATCGGTGCAGCCGTTTTATTCGCCGGCGGCCCTGTTTATCACGGTGTCCATCATCACGTATTTTGTCCATGGCATGGACAGCAAATCGTACGTCAATGCCTGGAAGACATCCGGCAAGACCATGTTGTCCGCCGGGACCGCGCTGGTATTCACCGTACCCATGGTGCAGGTTTTCCTTAACTCGGACGGGGGTGCCTCCGGCTACCAGGAGATGCCCATTGAACTGGCTGAAGGCGTTGCAGCCCTGGCCGGCAATGCCTGGCCCTTCTTCTCCACCTTCATCGGCGGCATGGGTGCTTTTGTTGCTGGCAGCAACACGGTAAGCAACATGATGTTTTCGCTCTTCCAGTTTGGTGTCGGCGAGCGTATCGGTGCCGACCCGACCTGGATTGTGGCGTTGCAGGCAGTAGGTGGTGCCGCAGGTAATACTATCTGTGTTCACAACGTGGTGGCGGCATCAGCCGTGGTTGGACTGATCGGCCGTGAAGGCGAGGTCATTCGCAAGACCCTTCTGGTGTTTATCTATTACGCCCTGTTCACCGGTGCAGTCGGTTATGGCATTATCGCCACCGCGAGCGGCAACATGTTCAATATCGGTTACATCATTGCAGCGATGATCGTTGTCAGCGCGATAGCCATTATCATCAAATATGGAGTGAGCCAGGATCAGATAAGCGCGAGTTAGACACAACAGAACTGACAGAGGTTTCTTGATCGAAACAGCAGACCCAGACTATGTCCAAGAAAGAAGAACAGCGAAAGATAAAGGAAGAAAAACAGGCAGCGGCACGGCGCAGGGAAAAGCGTAACGCCCTGTTGATCAAGGTGGGTGCCGTCATCCTGGTTCCCATAGTCCTGGTGGTGTTCTACCAGGGCCTTTTCACGGGCCCGCCGGCCTTGCCACCTGACCTGGTGGGTGAGGCTGATCACGTACGCGGCAATCCCGAAGCGCCTGTGACGGTGACCATGTATGCCGATTTCCAGTGTCCGGCCTGCCAAATCGAATACCAGGTGATCGCCAGGGCGTGGCCGCGCATACGTGACGATGTGCAACTGATTTACCGTTATTTCCCGCTGGATACCCATCGCTTTTCATTTCAGGCTGCGCGTTTTGCAGAAGCTGCGGGCTTGCAGGGCAAGTTCTGGGAAATGCATGACCTGTTGTTTGCCAACCAGCAGGCCTGGAGTTTCGTGGAAGACCCAACGCTGATGTTTGAGGATTACGGGGAACAGATTGGCCTGGATATGGCGCAGCTTCGGGCTGATATTGAACGCTCAGAGGTGCGAGCCAAGATCGTTTCTGACCAGCAGGGTGGTGTTCGCGCCGGTGTGCGCAGTACACCTGCCCTGTTTATCAATGGTCGCCAGGTAGCCAATCCGCAAAGCCCGGCAGGATTGATTGATCTTATCGAAGAAGCACAAGCGGAAGGCTAGCTCCAGCAGTCTTTTACGCTCAATTTCTTTTCAGAATTTACGGGAAGTGGTCGAGGCGCTCGTTGAGCGCCATGCCGGATGACGGCCCTGCGGGCCTCTTCCGGCCTACTGTCAGAGTGCCCTTAATCCTTCAAGCAGTTCAAAGTTGGCGTAACCGTCGGTGGGCAGGCCTGCGCTGGCCTGGTAGCTGCGGATTGCTGCCCGGGTCATGGAACCGGCAATGCCATCGGGCGTGCCGGTGTCAAAGCCCTGTTCATTCAGCAGCGTTTGCAGTTCGATGACCTCATCTCGACTCAAGGGACGTTCTGCTCCGGAAGGCATGTTTTCAATGGGTCCGCCACCAACGAAGCGGTCGGCCAGGTGGCCCACGGAAATGGCATAAAAGGTTGAGCGGTTCCACACCATGGTAGTGCGGTAGTTCTGGTAGGTAAGAAAAGCAGGCCCATTTGCCCCCGCCGGCAAGACAATGGAACCCAGCATGTCGGCATTGCCGAGTGGCTGGCCATTGACGCGGGTAACGCCAAGGCGGTTCCACTCTGTCACGGTTTTGCGAACCCCGGTACCGGTCTGGGTAAAGTCAAATCCTGCCGGAAGGATGACTTCCCGCCCCCAGCGTTCATCACCCTGCCAGCCATTTTGTGACAGGTAGTTGGCAGCGGATGTCATGACATCGGGGACACTGTTCCAGATGTCGATTCGGCCATCGCCGTCACCGTCTTTTGCGTAAGAGTAAAAAGTGGACGGCATGAACTGACATTGCCCCATGGCGCCAGCCCAGGAGCCGGACATTTGGTCGGCCGCGATATGACCTTCATCAATGATGCGCAGTGCGGTGATGAGCTCCTTGCGGAAAAAATCGCTTCGACGTGGATCGAATGCGAGTGTGGCAAGGGCATTGATTACCGAGAAACCACCGGTAAAGTCACCAAAGTTGCTCTCCAGGGCCCAGAAAGACACCAGGTAATGGGGCTGGACACCATACTCGTCCCGAATCCTGTTGAACAGGTCGCTGTAATCCTCGAGCAGGCGCTGTCCGCGGGCAATACGGGCATCACTGAGGCGGTTGTTCATGTAGCCGGCAAAGGTCTGGACAAATTCCGGTTGGCTGCGATCCAGTTCCAGTACCCTGGGTATGGGTTCCTCAACGGTGGCAAAGGCAGCTTCGATGGTTGCTGCACTGATGCCTTCCTGCAGCGCTTCCTCACGCAGTTCATTTAACCAGTCGGCAAATGACTGCTCCTGGGCATGCAAAGCTGGGGCAATGACCAGAAAAGAAAAAGTGATGATGGAGAAGGTTGTTCTTAACATGCTCATGATTGATGTTCCCTGGACTGGCGTTATAGCTGCCAGACCGCTAAACCCTGTTACTACTGCCACTCAAACTTGTAGCCGACGGCATACAGAGAGTGGATCAGTTCCACATCAGGCAGCTTCTCGGCAATTTTCTTGCGCAGTTTCTTGATATGGCTGTCGATAGTCCTGTCGCTGACAACCCGGCCATCGTTGTAAATCTTGTCGACCAGCACACTGCGTGAAAATATCCTGCCAGGCTGGTCAGACAGTACTTTCAGCAACTGGAACTCCACGGCGGTCAGGTTGAGATCCTGGCCATTGATGGTGGCCTTGTAAGTGTCCGTATCCAGGACGAGTCCCTTGTCAGACAGGTTTTCCGTGCTTTCCGCACGCCGTAGCACAGCCTTGACCCGGGCCACCACTTCGCGGGGACTGAAGGGTTTGCAGATGTAGTCATCGGCTCCCAGTTCCAGGCCCAACAGGCGATCGATTTCCTCAACCTTGGCAGTGATCATGATAATGGGAAGGCCGGATGCCTTGCGCACATCCTTGCAAATCTCGGCACCGGGTTTGCCCGGTAACATCAGGTCCAGCAGCATGAGACTGGTCGAGTTATTGGCAAGCCAGTCCTCAACCTCTGACCCGTCATTGAGCACACTGACTTCAAACCCGCTCTGGACCAGATAGTCCTGGAGCAGGGAGGCAATCTTCATTTCATCCTCAACAATCAAAATATGCTGGCTCATAACTTTGCAACCTCTGTGTATCAGTACACTAGTCTAATTCGGTAAAGGGCACCCGGCAAATAGATATACATCAAGCTACCTTTACTGAAGTTGAATAAAGCAAGCCGGGAAGGAAGGTAAAAACTGTCAGAAGGGTGGTAATCAGGCTGGCAGGCAGGGAATCTGGATCACCAGTTTGAGACCGCCCAGGCTGGAATGTTCTGCCCGGATGGTGCCGTCATGGGCTTCCACGATGTTCTTGCAAATGGCCAGGCCAAGGCCAGATCCGCCCTGTGCGCGGTTGCGTGAGGAATCTACCCGGTAGAGCCTGTCAAACAAATGGCTAAGGTCCTCATCGGTAACACCAGGCTTGGAATCAAACCACTCGATGACCACATGCTTGTCCTGCTTGTTGATATTGATGACCAGTTCACCACCATCTTCGGTATAACGGCATGTATTCTGGAACAGGTTATCGAACAATTGCAGCAGGCGATTCTCATCGGCACTGACCCAGGTATTCTTTTTCACTTCATTACTGATGTTCAGGGTCAGCTTGATGTCGTGTTTTTCCAGCCTGCTCCTGCTCATGTCACAGGATCTTTCAAAGGTGTCGTAAAGGTTGACCCGCTCTCTCTGGTAGATCAGTGCGCCCTGGTCCGACATCGACAGCTCATGCAGGTCGTTGACAAGTGCATTGAGGTGAACGACTTCATGGTGAAGTGAATTGATGGTATCCGGGTTCATGGGACGAATGCCGTCCTGTAACGACTCCAGTTCACCCTGCAGGATGGACAGTGGTGTGCGCAGTTCGTGGGAAATATCGGCAATCCACTGCTGGCGGGCCTGCCGGTTCTGGTCAAGTGTGTCTGCCAGGGAGTTGAAATCCGCAGATAACCGGGTCAATTCGTCGGAGCCTCGCACAGGAATACGGGAGGTGTAATCCCCGTTGGCCAATGCCCGGGTGCCATGGACGAGATCGCGAATAGGCCTGACCATGAAGGTGGACAGGGGAAATGCTATGAGGGCGGAAATCACCCCCAGGAACAGGGCAAACAGGAAAAAGGTGTTTTTCTGTTGTTCAGCATAGAGCAGGTCAGCTTGCTCAGAGAGCACCTGTCGACTGGTGACGGCCAGGAAACCGACAGTTTCACCGCGCACGATAATCGGATTCAGGTTTGCCTCTGGCAAGGCATCTGCTGTACCCCAGATAATTGACTGGTCGGCATCCAGCAAAGCCAGGTAGGGACGGGCCGGGCTGTATTCCGACGTGTAGTACCAGTCATTGGGGGAAAAGCCGATGGGAGGTCCGGGGCGTTGCTGGATACCGCGCCTGGAATCGAGAGTTGGGTTAGGGTCAACCGAGCTTTCGATACTGTCCCTGATCAGGTCGCCGAACTTGTCGAAATCTTCACGGATGGGGTCCCATGAACCAGTGTGTTTGTAAAAGTTTTTCAGGCCATCGACGAGTGCAGGTACCTGGCGTTCCTCGATTCGGGAAATATATTCCAGGAAGCCACTGTCAAAGTTGTATCGTCCAATACTGTACATCGCCACGTACACAAGAAGATGCGCAGACAGAATGGAGAAAAACAGCTTGTATTTGATACTCAGGCCCATAAAAAAAGCGACGAAATGACTGTGGTTGGAGGCTCCCGAACCGGCTACTATACAAGGGAACCAGATGCTTTAAAAAATTTTTTCAGAACACCGGTTATGTTTCATAATATTTGCACATATTTACCGGCTTGAACTGCACCTGCACCACTTCCAGACACTGCTGAACCTGCCATGATTTTTGACGGCTTTCATCCCGCAACCCGCGACTGGTTTGAAAACAACCTGGGCAATCCCACGCCTGCGCAGGAGCAAGCCTGGCCGGCGATCCAGCATAATGATCACACGCTGATTGCCGCTCCTACCGGCAGCGGTAAAACCCTGGCGGCGTTTTATGTGGCCATTGATCGCCTGGTACAACAGGCACTTCGCCATGAACTGGCACCGGCAACGCAAATCATCTACGTCTCCCCGCTGAAAGCGCTCAGCAATGATATTCATCGCAACCTGCAGGTGCCCCTTGAAGGTATCTGTGAGGCTTTACGTGAGCAGGGTTGTTCGGGTGTTGATATTCGTGTGGCCGTGCGTACCGGCGACACTTCCCAGTATGAACGCCAGCAGATGCTGAAGAACCCGCCTCATATCCTGGTCACCACGCCGGAGTCGCTTTACCTGTTGTTGACCAGTAAGGGGGGCAGGGGGATTCTGTCAGCGGCCAATACCCTGATCATTGATGAAATTCACGCCCTGCTGGGAGACAAGCGGGGTGCCCATCTGTCACTGTCTGTCGAACGCCTTGAGCAGCTCACCGGAAAACGCCTGCAGCGCATCGGACTGTCTGCCACACAAAAACCGATTGATGACGTGGCCCGCTACCTGGTGGGCAAACACCAGGTGGATGAGGAGGGGAAGGCTGACTGTGTCATTGTCGATAGCGGTCACCGCAAGACACTGGACGTAAGCCTGGAAGTCCCCGGTTCGCCATTGACCGCCCTGATGAGCAATGAAGTGTGGGAAGAGCTCTATGAACGCCTGGTCGAGTTGGTGGAAAGCCACCAGACAACCCTGATTTTTGTTAACACACGTCGGTTGGCAGAGCGCCTTGCCCTGTCGCTTGGCGAGCGCATCGGCGAGCAGGCAGTCTCTTCCCATCATGGCAGCATGAGCAAGGAGCATCGCTTCGAGGCAGAGCAGAAACTTAAAACTGGCCAGTTGCGGGTGCTGGTTGCCACTGCCTCCATGGAACTGGGAATTGATATTGGCTCGGTCAACCTGGTCGTGCAGTTTTCCTCCCCTAAAAGTATTTCAGCTTTCCTGCAGCGCGTAGGTCGCAGCGGACACCAGGTCGGCGGGGTGCCCAAGGGCATCCTGTTCCCCCTGACCCGTGATGACCTGGTGGAATGTACGGCGCTGCTGGACAGTGTCAGGCGGGGTGAACTGGACCAGTTATGTATACCTGACAAACCCCTGGATATCCTGTCGCAACATATCGTGGCTGAAGCCGGTGCCTGTGAGGCCGAGGAAGAAGGTTTGTCCCTGGATGAGCTGTTCACCCTTTTTAATCGGGCGTGGTCCTACCGCAACCTGTCCCGCGAAGAGTTTGACCAGCTGGTGATGATGCTGGGCGAAGGCTACAGCTCACGTCGCGGCCGCAGTGGTGCCTTGCTGCACCTGGACAGGATCAATGGCAGGATCAGGCCGCGCAAGTCGGCCCGTCTGACCGCGCTGACCAACGGCGGAGCCATTCCCGACATGTTCGAATACCAGGTGGTACTGGACCCCGATGACATTGTCGTGGGCAGTCTCAACGAAGACTTTGCCCTGGAATCCCTGCCGGGTGACATTTTTACGCTGGGGCATCACAGCTGGCGCATGCTGCGAGTGGATGGCCTGAAGATTCGCGTGGCCGATGCCGAGGGACAGCCGCCCACAGTGCCATTCTGGTTTGGTGAGGGCGCAGGCAGATCGCGTGAACTGTCCGAGTCGGTATCGCGATTGCGTAAAACATTGCGTGACCGCCTGGACGCCAGTGACCAGGACGCGGTGGCCTGGCTGGTCAATGAATTAGGGCTGCAGCAGTCACCGGCCGAGCAACTGGTGCACTACCTGAAAGCGGGCAGCGATGCCCTGGAGGTCATGCCGAGTCGCGACTGTCTTGTCATGGAGCGCTTTTTTGACGAAGTGGGTGATATGCACCTGGTCATACACTCACCTTTTGGCAGTCGTATGAACCGGGCCTGGGGCCTGGCACTGCGCAAGCGCTTTTGCCGCAGCTTCAACTTTGAATTGCAGGCGGCAGCCAACGAAGACAGCATTGTTATTTCCCTGGGACCTGTGCACAGCTTTGAAGTGGCCGATGTCTACCGTTACCTGAATGTGGCCAGTGTGCAGGACGTGCTGGTCCAGGCCCTGCTGGATGCCCCCATGTTTGAATCGCGCTGGCGTTGGAATGCCACGCGTTCGCTGGCTATCCAGCGCAACCGTAATGGCAAACGCGTACCACCACAGTTCCAGCGCATGCAGGCAGAAGACCTCATTGCCCAGGTCTTTCCTGACCAGCTTGCCTGCCAGGAAAACCTGACCGGCAAACGTGAAATTCCTGAACACCCCCTGGTACAGCAGACCATCCATGACTGCCTGACCGAGGCCATGGATATTGATGAGCTGAAGTCCCTGCTGACGGCGATGGAAAATGAGTCACTGGAAATGGTGGCCAGGGATTTACGTGAACCATCGCCTTTTGCCCAGGAAATTATCAATGCCAGGCCCTATGCTTTTCTGGATGATGCCCCGTTTGAGGAGCGTCGAACCAATGCCATTCGCAATCGCAGCTGGCTTGACCCGGCAGAAACCGATGATTTCAGTGCGCTGGACCTGGCGGCTATCGAGCGGGTCAGGGAAGAAGCCTGGCCCTGGATCAGGTCGGCGGACGAGCTCCATGATGCCCTGTTGATCCTGGGCTTCATGACCGATGCGGAAATGAGTGCAGGGCCGGATGGCGAAAATTACCGGGTGTACCTGGAGCCCCTTTTAGAGGAAGGGCGAGTCACGCTGGCAAGTCATGGTGAGACCCGGCTCTGGATTGCCGCTGAACGCCAACCCTGGTTTCGCCAACTCGACTCTGCTTTCACGTTTGACCCAGCCCTTGAGCTGCCGGAGTCCCTTGCCAGCATCGACCTTGATGCCCAGGAGGTGCTCAGGGAACTGGTTCGAGGGCGCCTGGAAGGCCTGGGCCCGGTGACAGCCAACAGGCTGGCACAGGATGTCGGCTTGCCTTTGCCTGATATCGAGTTTGCCCTGACCGCATTACAAACCGAGGGCTTCGTGTTTCGAGGGCACTACACGGCACCGGTGCCGGAAGCAGGCGAGTTGGGCGAGGAGTGGTGTGAGCGCCGGCTGCTGCAACGTATCCATCGTTACTCTATTGATGCGCACCGAGACAGTATCAAGCCGGTTTCCCTGCAAACTTACATGGAGTTCCTGTTCAGGTTGCATGAAGTGCGCGACCTGGAAGAAAGCGTACCCCAGCCAGCCACCCATGATTCCCTGTTGCGGGTACTGCAACGGCTCGATGGCTGTAGTGCACCGGCATCAGCCTGGGAGTCGGATATCCTGCCCGGGCGCTTCGCTGCTTATGATCCGTCCTGGCTGGATATGCTATGCCTGAGCGGACGCATTACCTGGGGCAAGTTCATCACTCCGACTGCTGCCAGGGAGGCGCAAAGCGTGCGTCCCCGGAAACCAAAAACCGGGCCCGTAAAAAGTACGCCCATCAACCTGGTACAGCGGCGCAACACCGGACTCTGGCAGACCCTGGCCGGACAACAGGATCGGAAGGACATCACTCTGAGCAGTGATGCAACACTGGTCAAGCAGGTACTGGCGGAGTCTGGTGCCAGTTTTTTCCTGGATATTGTCGAGCGCAGCGGGCTGATAAAAACCCGTGCCGAGAATGCCCTGGCAGAACTGGTAAGCCAGGGGCTGGTGACCAGTGACAGTTTTGCGGGCATGCGTGCCCTGTTGTCACCAACCAACCGGAAACAGCGCAATGGTCATTCCGGCAGAAGGCGGCGCACTCCCTATGAAATCGAGGACGCCGGGCGCTGGACCCTGATTCCCTTTATGCCCTCCATTGCTCAGCAACAGGCAGACAGTGAAGATGAAATGCTTGAAGAACTGGTCAGCATCTACCTGGAACGCTGGGGGGTTATCAGCCGCAAGATACTGGAAAAGGAAAATCGCACACTACCCTGGCGCACATTGCTGTTGAAACTCCGGCGCATGGAATTGCAGGGTCGTGTACGTGGCGGCAGGTTTATTGCCGGCATCGGCGGCGAGCAGTTTGCACTGCCGGAGACCGTCAAGGTATTGCGGACCTGTGCCAAAGATTTACAGGAGCAGCCTGAAAACCGTTGCACGCGCCGTGTCATCAATGCCACCGATCCGCTCAACCTGCTGGGTGTGATATTGCCGGGGCGCAAGGTAGCTCACCTGGCAAAGAACCGGATCCTGTTTGAAAACGGCCTGCCGGTAGCCGTGTGGGAAAAGGATGAGATGAACCTGCTGCGCCCCTGCCTGGACAAGGACCTTGCTGAGTACCGGCAGGTATTGCAAAACCGGACCTTTCCGGCCCGACTGCGAGCCTATCTCTGAGTGCGACTGGTTATGAATTCGCCTGGTTACCACGGCATAAACCAGGTTGTAATTAGCTGCCTGAATCCCACGCTTTACAGTTATAATGTCCTGTCTGATGCAAGAGTAGACCCAAGAGTCCAATGCAGGCCCCGATTTCAGGATTTTTTGAATAAAATCATGGAACAAGGTGCTGAATGATAGTATTTTACCAGCATCATCAGTTGCGAAAAGAAACTGACTTGTCCCCAATTCCATGGACAGGTTAAAGGACAACTAGGAAATTTTGATGAAAAGGCAAGAAAGGGATTCATCACTTGATTTGAATATTGAACAAATCGAGCTGAAAGGATTTTCCCGCAGTCTGACAGAAATCGAATTCCTCCTGCTAATACTGGTTATCCTTTATTACGTTGTCCCTAGAACTGCTGTCGCCAACCCCTTCCTGATGACCGTTTCAATGCTTGTTTACGCGGTCTTCGTGCTCGGCTTCAACTACGTCAATCTTGATACGCCACAGTATTCCTGGAAGCTGGCAATTGAAACCTGGATCATGATCGGCTTCATCACCTGGGTTTTGTGGAATACCGGCAATATCAACAGTCCGCTGTTGAACCTGTATCTGCTCGTGATTATTTCCAGTGCCATAACGCTGGATAAAATAACGACGATACTGGAAATCATCCTCATCTTTGCCTTTTACCTGTTTCTGGCAGTCAAGAATAGTATGGCCTATGACCTGGCCGAGTTCAGCGAGATGATCATTTACTTCTCCCCGTTTGTACTGGTGGCCTATATCACCACCATGCTGGCCTCGGATGTGCACTACGGCAAGATGATGTTCAAGGCCCTGTCAGAAACCGATGAAATGACCAACCTGCTCAACAAGCGTTCATTCATCCCCATGTATAACAAGGCTGCTGAAGTGGCCATGAAATACAACCAGCCCCTGTCCATCATGATGATTGATGCTGACAACCTGAAAGAGGTGAACGACAAGTATGGGCACAAGGCAGGCGACAAGCTGATCATGTCCATCGCGAAAACCATCGAGGACTGCCTGCGTACCTCGGATGTCATTTGCCGTTTCGGTGGTGACGAATTCGTTGCCCTGCTGCCACAGCTACCATCGGATCGTGCCAAGGAAACCTGTGAGCGTTTGCGCAGCGCCGTTGAAAACACGTCCTTTGATGTTGACGGTGTCTCCATTAGCTCTACCGTTAGCATCGGTATTGCCACCTACCCCGATGAGGTCGGTAATGTCTTTGATCTGCTGGAAAAAGCTGACGAGGCGCTTTATGAAAGCAAACGTTCCGGCCGCAATACCGTGGTCAGTTTCGGTTCGGTGGCGGCCAAGTTCGGTGTGATTCATACCTCAACCAAGGGATACGAGTTCAAGTCGGGCGGCTCGCGCAAGACTGACCAGGCCAAAGACTAGGGCAAGACATTGCTTCATGCCGACTGTTCTGGTTCGGCAGAATAATGCCCATTCCTTTCCATTTCCCGCGTTTACCCTGATGCTAATCTTCGGCCTTCAGCAGGATTTTCAGTGCGCCCCTGGTTTTGGCGCGATTGACGGCCTCGACGCCATCTGCCAGCGCAAAGGTTTCATCAACCAGTACCGACGGGTTGATGTCACCGGCAGCCATCATGGCAATGGCTTTATCCATGGGACCGCAGCGGGAACCTACCAGGGTGATTTCGTTGACCACCAGTGGACCGGGATTGAATTGTATCGGGTCCTTGTAGGTGGATTTCAGCACCAGGGTTCCGCGTGGTGAGGTCAGGGTCAGCGCATCGGAAAATCCGGCCGGGCTGCCGGTGGCTTCACAGACCACGGCAAAACGGGAATCGGGCAGGGTGTCTGTGTAGGTTATTGTTTCCAGTCCCGGCAGTGTGCCGCGCTCGGGATGATGACCCACCAGGGTGACGGCGATGCCAGAATGGGCAAGGCTCAATGCGATCAGCAGACCCAGTTTGCCGTCACCGATAACAGCAGCTTCATGGTGGCCAGAAAAATCCACCTGTTCCTGGATTTCCAGGGCCGCGGCCAGGGGCTCGGCAAACACGGCCTGCTCATCGGGCACGGCATCCGGAACCATGACCAGGTTGGTCGCCGGAGTCGTCAGGTACTCGGCAAAGGCGCCGTCCTTGTTCTTGATGCCCAGTGCCGTGCGGTTCAGGCAATGGTGAGGATGGCCGGCATGGCACATGGCGCAGTCATGGCAGCTGTTATTGATGTCGGCAACGATGCGCCGGCCCACCAGTGCTGAATCTTCGGCCTTTTCCACCACGCCGACAAACTCATGCCCCAGGGTGCCGGTAAAAGGGTAATAGCCGCGAATGATTTCCAGGTCCGTGTTACAGATGCCGGCCCTGGACAGGCGAACAAGTACCTCACCCGGTGCCGGTTCTGGAACAGGGACATCCCTGACGGCCAGGTGAGAGCCATCCCATTGCATGGCCTGCATTGATCCCATAGTATGCCCGCGAAATAAAATGATGTGTCCAATCGTAGTAAAGTCATCCTGATATTGATAGTCTGACTTTCCCTTGAGCGCCTTCCAAACTGATGAAAAAAGCCGACAGCCTGACGAAAAAAGTGACCACGCAGCTGGCAAAACCTGCCGCTGGCAATCCTGGCCGTGCTGCCTCTGGCAAACCGGCAAACGGTCATGATCACGTGGATGCGATCAACCAGGTCTTTGCTGAACTGGAACTGGCTTATCACAACCAGTACCACAAGGCTTATGGCCAGGAGGGCAGTGTCGGAATTGCGAAGAAATACTGGCTGGAATGCCTGGCACCATTTTCACCAGCATTGATTCTCAAGGCAGTGCGCAATGTGGTCAGGACGCAGCAGTACCTGCCGAGCGTGGCCACACTGGTACAGGCCTGTGAAGACGCCATGGGGGAATACGGATTGCCCGGCGCACATGATGCCTATGTCCAGGCATGCGTGGCGCCTCACCCCAAGGCGCAGCAGCAATGGTCTCATCCAGCGGTGTACCTGGCGGGCAAGGCCACCGGCTGGTTTGAACTGGGCAACAATAGCGAGTCGCAGGTGTATCCCTTGTTCGAGTCGCACTATCGCAAGTTGTGTCAGCGGGTGCTGGCCGGTGAAGAACTGGTCATTGAAATTCCGGAAGCGCTGCCGGAGCATAGTGCGAAGAAACTGTCCCTGGAAGAAAACAAGTCAAGAATGGCGGAGCTCAGGAAAAGTCTGAAAAAATAGGCTTTGCTATTTTGGGAAAAGGGAAAAGGGAAAAGGGAAAAGGGAAAAGGGAAAAAAGGAAAAAAGGAAAAAGGGACAGATTCTTTTAAGTCAGGTTTTACTCAAGAAGACAATTCTCTAAAAAAACCTGTCGCCTTTGTTGTGCTAGTTAAGCCAGTTTTTTGTACTTCATCCTTGTGGGTTCGGCTTCGCCCTTACGCTTTTTGAAATCCTCTTCGTAATCGGAATAGTTGCCTTCGTGGAACACCACTTCCGAATCACCTTCAAAGGCAAGGATGTGCGTGGCAATGCGGTCCAGGAACCAGCGGTCATGCGAGACCACGATCACGGTGCCCGGGAAAGCCAGCAAGCCTTCTTCCAGTGCCCGCAGTGTTTCAACGTCCAGGTCATTGGTGGGCTCGTCAAGGAGTAGTACATTGGCACCGCGTTTCAGCAACTTGGCCAGGTGGACGCGGTTGCGCTCACCACCTGACAAGTCCTTGACGAATTTCTGCTGGTCGCTGCCCTTGAAGTTGAAACGGCTGACGTAGGCGCGCGAAGGGATTTCGTAGTTGCCGATCTGCAGGTTGTCCTGGCCATCGGAGATTTCCTGCCAGACCGTGTTGCCGCCTTCCAGTGAATCGCGGCTCTGGTCCACATACGCCATGTCGACAGTTTCCCCCAGCCTGATTTCACCGCTATCGGGTTGTTCCTGGCCGACCAGCATGCGCAGGAAGGTGGTCTTGCCCGCGCCGTTGCCACCAATGATGCCGACAATACTGCCGCGGGGAATCGTAAAATTCAGATCGTTGATCAATGCCTGGCCATCAAAGCCCTTGGAGACATGGTCAACTTCGATGACCTTTTCACCCAGGCGCGGGCCGGGGGGAATATAAAGGTCGAGGGTTTCGTTGCGGGTCTGGAATTCCTTGGAACTTAATTCCTCGAAGCGGGCAAGGCGGGCCTTGCTCTTGGCCTGGCGGCCTTTTGGATTCTGGCGTACCCATTCCAGTTCGGACTTGATCGCCTTGTCCAGCGAGGCCTGCTGGCGCTGTTCCACTTCCAGGCGCTTTTCCTTGGCATCGAGCCAGTCGCTATAGTTGCCTTCATAGGGAATGCCGTGGCCGCGATCCAGCTCCAGGATCCAGCCGGCGGCATGATCCAGGAAGTAGCGGTCATGGGTAATGGCGACCACGGTGCCGGGATACTCCTGCAGGAAGCGCTCCAGCCAGGCAACACTCAGGGCATCAAGGTGGTTGGTGGGCTCATCAAGCAGCAACATGTCCGGTTTTGACAGGAGCAGACGGCACAGGGCCACACGGCGTTTTTCACCACCGGAGAGGTTCTTCACCTCGGCATCCCAGGGCGGCAGGCGCAGCGCATCGGCGGCAATTTCCAGCGTGCGGTCAACGTCCCAGCCACCGGTGGCATCAATCAGTCCCTGTAATTCCCCCTGGCGCTCCAGCAGGGCATTCATTTCGTCATCGCTCATCGGCTCGGCAAACTTGTCACTGATGGCATTGAACTCATCCACCAGGTCCTTGATTTCGCGAATACCGTCCTCGACGTTGCCTCGTACGTCCTTGCTTTCATCCAGTTCCGGTTCCTGGGGCAGGTAGCCGACTTTCAACTCGGGCTGGGGGCGGGCTTCACCAAGAAACTCGGTATCAACGCCGGCCATGATGCGCAGCAGGGTGGATTTTCCGGCGCCATTGAGACCGAGTACGCCAATCTTGGCGCCAGGGAAAAAGGACAATGAAATGTCCTTGAGGATTTCGCGTTTCGGTGGGACAACTTTTCCTACACGATTCATCGTGTAAACAAACTGAGCCATATTATAACCCTATATAAAACAATAACTTATAGTATATTAAGAAACGTTGTACAGGTTTTGTACAGGTTCTCAGTTTGAAAGACTTTCAAAAACAGGAACTCGTAGTAGTCATTTTACACCATCTCTGACTCAGAGATTATAGTTTCACTAAGTTCACAGCATTTTTCAGTTTCACTGGTGAAACATCTATGTATCTCTGAGTGGTTGCCAGAGAGGAGTGTCTTGCTAACTCCTGTATCACACGAACACTTACTCCCAGTTCAGACAAGTGAGTTATGAAGAATCTGCGTCCACCATGGGATGAACAATCGTCTAAACCAACTGACTTGTATAGTATTTTGAA
>Ga0181590_10000162_pt1 | contig 47385 bp, 20 predicted proteins | sample 071ome_34_FD_132446 | JGI IMG/M metagenome (GOLD analysis project Ga0181590, IMG submission 132446) | Coastal salt marsh microbial communities from the Groves Creek Marsh, Skidaway Island, Georgia - 071411BT metaG (megahit assembly) | ecosystem: Environmental > Aquatic > Marine > Intertidal...
ATCAACCTTTCCATGCACACATTAACTCATTCATCTCAGGAACATTCTACCTAGATCATGATGACAACGCTGCCCCGATTGAGTTCGTTAATCCTAAACTCTCTCACCAAACTGAACCCGCTATTAGTTTCTCACCAGACCATAATCTTACCACTGTATTCTCAGCACCGACAGCACTAGTTAAACCTAACCCAGGAGATTTACTCCTATGGCAATCACACATAAGACACGGGTACAGTAACAACAACTCACCCAACAGATTGTCACTCTCAATGAACATGATTCCACGAGTTGTGTTCTCTCATCGCTACGGTTTTGAATGTTCACCACTGGAGGAAGAATGGTCACAGTAGAAGAGTGGAATCAAGGTGAAATCATATCCTGGAAAGGTCACACAGGATACGTTAATTTTATCTCCCCACAGTACATAACCATGTGCATCAAAGAGATACAAAAGGAAGGAGAAGAAGCACTCGTAAGTAAGCGAGACGTGAATCAAGTTTGTATAGTCATTCATTCACAATACTGGGGGGACGTGTATCGTGAAGAATCAAAATGACACAACGCGGAAAGAAGAACTAGACTACATCTGGTTAACACTTAAGGAGGCAACTTCTATAGTGTTTGAACATTGGAGAGACTATTTCATCAAGAGCAAATACAAATGAGTTTTCCACAATTTGATATTTTTCTGTGGAAATCCTGTGGAAAAAGAATATCAAAATAAATATGGGTAAGTGTTAGATAAAGAGAGTAATTGTCTCAGGTTGTTGTAGTCTTAGCGTGTTTCCTAACAGTTGTCAACCCTCCGAAACATTACGATTCCTGATGATAACCCACTTGACAAACTCTCAGATCATAAGTAGAATCACAATGTCAGGTTTCAAAAGCACTCCTATGGTCTTCAGATTGTTTGACTCCGATGATAACCTCCGAGGAACGTTTAACTCTATCTACGATCTGGAATTGTTTGTGGACAGTGTAAGAAACTCAAGGGGAGAGAGTTATCCTCAAACACCGAGAATGTCTCCCTTTGACTATATCAAACACATTGGATGGATCTGGACTGTGACAGACAACAAAGTGTCACAGAAAGTGTTGTGAGCGCCTCTGTGGCGTGTATATTAGATGCATGGAAGGGAACACACCCGACCACACTCTAACCCCTCTCAAATCGTCTCTCATGCGTAAGATTGAACAGCAAATGTTGACCGCTATTCGGAACAACGACAACTGGCAATCTGCTAACACTTCTGTACACTACAACGAAGAGAATGATGTCTCTATTGTTCGTCTTCATGGCAACAAAATTGCCGAGGTTGGTGATGACTTTGTTCAGATCTTTGATGGTGGTTGGCAAACAACTACAACCAAATCTCGCCTGAATGTTATCATCAATGAGTTCTGCAATAGTCTCACTGATGGTGTCTTTCAGAAGAACTTTCAATGGTTCATTAAAGACAACAACGTGACCCGAGATTTTGAGTCTGGTTACATCTTCGCTTGACAATCACAGCGGGGTGGTGTATACTTAAGACAGTTACATCGCCCCCCTATTTAATAAGAACTCCGCCCAGATCGCAGTCATACCAAGGGATCTCGGGGGTCGGGGCGGCCGTAACCCCCCTTAATTAAAAAAGGCAAACTACCCTAACCTACAAAGGTTCCCGATCGCCTGATATATAATAATCGGGTCTTCGTTTTTGCCAACCTCAAAATTTTTTTGCCCAGTAAAAAACGCCCACAGAGGATTTTATGGATTGGAAGATTCGTCAGGACCGTCAGGATGATAGAACGTTCATCTTAGAGACTCTGATTCGCCACGAAGGGCACTTAGATAACCGCATGTATGTTTGTGCAGACTATCTGGTCTCTAATGGTACGACAGAACCTGACGATGTGCGTTCTGCCTGGGCCGAATGGAAACGCGAAAACCCTGAAAATTATACTTTAACACCTCTCTAATGGCAAGATATTCCGTAGTTTATCAGACACCCTCAGACAAGATCGTAGATAGCAGACACTCTGACAGAGAATACGCTGAGGAAAGACGAGATTTCTGTCGTGATCTGCTACATAAATTAAATGTAGATTCAGTAGAGGTATCTATTGAGAGTGTCCTATGAAAAGATATACTGTCACAATTACTGAGGACGAAAACGGGGATCTTATTCTCCCAATTCCTGACGAACTTTGTGAGGATCTAGGATGGAATATCGGAGATGCTATTGAGTATTCCGATGAGGGTGATGGTAGTTTGTTATTATTCCGAGTGGATGAGTAGCGCGTTCACCGCATTAGACCACCGCGAAGGCTCTGAGGTACTTTATGTTTGATCCTGATAAAATTGAATTATCTGACATTGACTGTAGCGGCGTCCCCGCATGGTTTACAGATGAAAATAAGGCACTATGGATGGACAATAAAGTTGCCCATGATGCTATCTTACACTTGTTTGATAATGTCCTTACAAGGTTAGGAGAATGTGAGAAGGGCATCAATACCTTATCCGAGCATATCAACGCCTTGTACGAGCGTGTAAACGCCATTCCAGAGATATCTGGAGAGTTATTCCAATACAAACCCAAAGGAAGTGACTATCTACCCCTTGGTAAAAACTTTGATTACATTTACAAGCGCATAGAGGCATTAGAAAATGGGTTGCAATAAGTACAAAAACGCAACTGAAAATCAAAACCACTGTGATTGCTTCTCTCCTAATGGGGCAGGGGCAGTAAACAGTGGCGGTACTATGGGCTCTGCTAGTTTTATTGGAGTTACCTACAGTCATGCAACTTTTCCTGGTATTCCTGGTATAGCAGAGATAAGGGCAAAACGAGAACTTCCCAACATTCCCGAATACGAAAGAGATTTCGTAATGTACCCCTCTTCGCTTTGCCTAGCTACTAACACTCGTTTTGGTGGTGATACTAGTTGTGGTAGAACGATTGGAACCTGTGGAAAAATTATGGTTCCAGCTGGAACATCATTATTTGGTGGCACAGATTATAGAATCATTGATCATTACCCAGGGGAATTATCATTTGAAGATGGGATGAGTGATGAATGGTTTTACTATTTGTATGACACTAGTAATCCCGTAGCAGGGTATCCTTGCTATTATATTGAGACTATTACTCGTACTAGTAGTTCAACTACCACTACAACAACTCCTCCTACAGGGGAGCCAGGCGATCCTGATTATGATCCTGGTGGAACTAGTTCATCTACTTCTAGTTCTAGCACTACTGATACCGAATGCCATCCCTGTACATCGTTCAGTTGTCCTGCAGGTGCCACTGGAATCAGTTATAGCACTGGTGACGGTCGTCTTGTAGATGGTAGAGATCCATATCCAACTCTTTGGACTGCTCATACTACATCTAAGTCTATCGCATTCCGCTATGATGATGGTGTTCCAACCACTGCTCCTATTGGTGCGATTGATTTTTCTATCAGTGGCAATGGATTGGCGGAAACCGATGCTTGGGATCAGGAACAACTGTACGGTAATTTCCTTACAGTTAGCGATAATCCTTGGGCAGATCCCGATGATATTGGTTTTAACTCTATTATTGTCGTTGGTGACAATGGAGAACTTAACGTTGGGCAGAATGCTACTGGTTTGAGACTCAAATTTCGTTATGAACCTTCTACTACGGTAACTAATAATACGGAAACGATCACTGGATCACTTATTCGTATTGATGAAGTCATGTCTCCTGGTGCAGGATACAGTGTTAATGATACATTTAACGTTTCAATTCCCGTAAACTCTGGTAGTATTGACTTTACGTTAAAAGTTACTGCTGTTGGACCTGTAGAATCCAGCAATCCATACAATAATTATGATCTTGTTAATGCAGGAGACACTGTAAATGGTCATACTGTTACCTCAGTTAAGCACATGGACCTTGATTTTAACTATCATGTGCTTGAACTTGACGGAGATGGTAACGATTTTACTAAAGATACCTCGTATACTACCAATCGTGGTAATAATATTACGGTAATTGCTGGTCATGGCATCGCAGATCGTGCGTTTTTTGGCGGAATGTATGAGTTTAGACAGAAATCTTTCCAATACATGACCGCAGACTTGAATAGAATCCCTAATTCTGCGGATAATCTGAAGCAACCTACCGCAAAATACACAGCAGAAGTCACTTATACCAGTGCATCTGACGTTGTGACTCTAAAAAATGCCGCAGATCTGGCATACATGAAGGTGGGATACTCGGTTAAGTCTCCTAGTATGCCCGCAAACACATATATTACCAGCATCAGTGGCAATGATATTACTCTGAGTCAGAGCACAACCGATCTAGATAACGCTACACTCACCTATGATGGTGAAATGACCGTTACTAATATTGAAATTGTCAACGGAGGTATTCAAAGTATCAACGTTGTTAACGGAGGAGAGAATTGGAATCTGCTGAATAAAGCGCCAAAGTTGGAACTTTTGAGTTCAACTTCTGTGGTTACTGATGCAGTAATTGATTATCAGTTTATTGGCGGTGTTTTACAGTCGGTTTCTATTACTAGTCGCGGATCTGGATATCCTCAAGGAATGGATCTTGACATTGGTATCTCAAATGTTGGAAAAGATGTTGATGATCAAGCGTGGCCATCGTCAGATCGCGCATTTGACCGTTCAAATGACATCGGTGACGCAGTTTATTCGCTTCCTCAGTTCCAAAATCATCCTAATGAATCGGAATTGATTGAAATTGACACTGCTACTCAGTATGGACGACAACCAAGAGACTACAATTACGAAGGTGGAGTGATTGACACGTTTGAAAAGTTTCAAACAATCCTCCAGAGAGCAGCAGCAGACCGTCCTAAGAAGCAAAAAGCGGTAAAAAGTGAAGTTGTAGTCAAAGGAACGCAGGTAGTACAGAAAGATACTGGTGGAGAAGCGTCAATTGGACTTGAAAGTCTGCGTTTTAAGACTACATTGCGTGCTTCTGATCTCAGAAGTGGCATGAATAAGCACCAATATGAGGAAATTCGCTTTAATAATCCAATCAATCCTATCAATGACGTAAAACGTGTCAAAGGCGTACTCAGAACTGAGCGTCAAGAGCGCGATTTGCCCGATAGAGAAGATTATGAAGACCTGAATTGGCAGACACTTGATGATCGTCTTCCTGGAGCATTCAAACAACGCTCTGGGGCACAGAATTTTATGCAGCAACTTGTGGATGATGATAAAGTCCGCAAGGAAGACTACATCAATTTGAATACTGAAGCTCCAGAAGTTACTGCTAGCGGTAAAAAACTCAAGACTTTTGACCGAGAAGAGGTTATTACTGTAAGAGGAACCGCATTTGATCTTCCATGTGCTAGCAAATACACTAAATATTTACTAAGACAATATAAACCTGACAATCGCCAAACAATGGATATCAGTGTTAAACTGACATGGGAACCCAGTGTATCTGGTGGTTGTAGTGATGAAACTGGATGTGCTGGTGCAGGATATCCTTTTGGAGGTTGGGGCGATGCAGGTTCTAGCACAGAAGGAGACACTACTACTAGCGTTAGTTACAGTTCTACTCTTGCTGGACCTTATGGCGAAGGATGTCATGATTGGGAAGCAAATGGCAAGATTGTAATTCATAATGATCTTACTAATGGTGCATATGTCTATAAACTTGCCATAGATGCTTATGGCAATCCATTTTCATTCAAATGTCAATAGAGGTGCATTATGGCAGGTTTACCCGCTGCTTTGTATAGAGGTACATGTTCTGGGCATGGCACAACTTTTCCTCCCCATATCCACAGCACTGAGAACTGTGGAACCACTTGCATGACTGTAAAAACTCAACTTCCTGTTGCGACAAAAGACGGAGTTTGTATGTGGCCTCCTGCAGTTCTTGCTCCCGCAGGACCCTATTTGAGAACTGTTATCATTAACGGCATCATACCAATTTGTGATCAAGATATACTTACGCCACATAAGTCTCCAACCACCAATATTGTGATGGTTGGACCTTGTGGTCAGACTCCACCAGTTCCCATGCCATGTGTTTGTAGCATGTTGGCGGCAGAAGACGCCAGAGGAATTGGACATCCCCGAAAACTCACGGCATTGACAAAAACGGTATATGCGAATAAACTAGCAATGGGGAAGGTAGGTGATCCACTGGGTCCTCCATGCATATCAACTATCTCCCAAGGTAGTCCAAACGTTTTCATAGGTCCTTAATTATGGCAAGAGCAAAAATCGGTCTTAGCGGTCAAAAAGTCATTGAGTCCAAACCGAAAAAGTCCCGTCAGGGAAATGGACAGCATACCAAATATGCCGCATCTTCCCGTAATGGCGCTCGTAAGCGTTATCGTGGGCAAGGGAAAGGCTGATAAATAACAAAAGAGATAGTAACCTCTCAAAAAGTTCTGTTTACCTTACAAAGTAAGCAGATGGCAAACAATCCCGTTCCTGATAATGTTCCAAATTTGATGCAAAAAGATTTTGGAACCGTGGTTCTAATTACAGATCCTCGTTCTGACTATTTTTTGAATCAAGCGAGAAAAAATAGACCTCCTGCAGATCGTCTTTCTCGTCCTTGTGGTGGTAAAAACGGATTTGATGATTATGTAGAACGTTTTACTGAATAACCAGTGGCAATCAAGGAACTAAGATCAAAAAACTTTAGGGTCTCTCGTAATTTTAAGGATCTGGCGAATTCTTTTCGCCGCAATCCAGTTACGAAGGACCTTATTGTTTTATCTAACGAACAGGCGATCAAACAAGCGATGAAAAATCTTGTTTTGACCGCTCCTGGCGAAAAATTGTTCCAACCTGATGTTGGATCTAAGGTTTATCAGTTACTTTTTGAACCCCTTGATCCATTTACGGTAGATACCCTCAAAGATGAGATTGTAGACACTCTAAGAAACTTTGAACCACGAATAAATGTCATTAGTGTGGAAATTACTGCTAATGATGACTTTCATGATCTAAGAGTTGATGTTGAATATCGTATTGTTGGTCAACCTCTTGTACAAACTATAGACTTTATCTTACAGCGAGCGGAGTAACATGATTCCAACCGACCTTACAGCGATGGACTTCAACTCCATCAAGGCATCCATTAAGGATTACTTGAGGACTCGTCCAGAATTTACAGATTTTGACTTTGAGGGTGCAACTCTGTCATATCTGATTGATGTGCTCGCTTATAATACTTACTACACGGCATTTACTGCAAATATGGCAGTAAATGAAGCATTTTTGTCTTCTGCAACGGTTAGAGACAACGTTGTAAGTATTGCAAAACTTCTAGATTACACTCCTCGTTCTTCTAGGGCACCAAAAGCGTGTGTTTCGTTCTCTGTGCAGACCGAACTGTTTAATGGAGTGTTCCCACAGTTTGCAACCCTGAAAAAGGGTATTGTTGTAACTGGCGGAGAATATAATTTTGTAACTCTTGAGGATATCAGCGCAAATACTGATAATACTGGGATTGCAACCTTTAACAAGGTTGTAGTTTATGAAGGTGCTAACCTCACACACTCTTATACGGTGTCTTCCTTCAAAAAGCAGAAATATGTTATTCCTGCGGACAAAGTTGACACATCTACGTTGAGAGTAACTGTAAAACAGAATGCACAGTCTACTCAGGAGGACGTATACGTCCTTGCAACCGATGTTACGACTTTGAATGCAGAATCTAGAGTATATTTTTTGACAGAAACCGAAGATCAACGTTATGAACTTCAATTTGGCGATGATGTAATCGGCAGGAAGTTGGAAGATGGTGAAGTTATCAATATTTCCTATGTAAGAACTCATGAAGCAGATGCAAATGATATTTCGGAATTTGATTTTGTTGGAACGGTTGTAGACCAGTACGGCAGACCAATTGGAGACATTGAGGATGATTTGCTCGTCAATGAAAGGTCTCAACTTGGAGATATTCCCGAAACTGTCTCTGAAATCAAATTTTCTGCTCCTAGAACCTATACGACTCAGTTGAGAGCAGTAACTGCTCAAGATTATGCATATATCACCAAAAAAGTGTATGAAAATGCAGAATCTGTCATTGCATTCGGCGGAGATCAACTCTCTCCTCCAGTTTACGGCAAAGTATATGTTGCAGTAAAAACTAAAACTGGAAATACTCTAAACAATGCTTCAAAACTGCAAATCTCTAAAGATTTGCAGCAGTATGCTATGGCATCTATTGAACCTGTGGTAATTGACCCAGAGTTCCTTTATGTGCCCACTTCATTGTATGTTTTCTACGATCCCACAAAAACTAGTAAGAGTGTTGCAGAACTGCAAAACTTGGTATTGGGTGCTATTGAACAATTTGCCGATCAGGAAAATATCAACAACTTTGGATCTACGTTCTCACTTTCTAAGTATGAAAAGGCAATTTCCCTTGCCGATAACTCTATTGACTCTGCTTCTGTTCAGACTACGCTTCTCAGGTATCTGAAACTGAACCCTGGAACCGTTGACACATACTGTACTGATTTCGGATCTCCTATCTACGATTCTAACCCCTCTAACGACGGTGGAAATGTGTCTAGTGGTGGCGATGGTGGCGATGGTGATAACGGGGGTGCTGGAGACGGTACTGGAGGGGGCACTGGGGACATGAAGTGCTACAAGGAACCCGTAATTAAATCTGGACAGTTTATTACCATTGACAGACCCGATGTCATCCAATATTTTGAGGATGATGGTTTTGGAAACTTGAGAACCTACTATAACAGTGGTTCTAGTAAGATCTACACAAATAATAATGCAGGAACTGTAGATTATGGTACTGGTAAAATTTGTTTTGGTCCCGTAGAAGTCACTGATCCCGTTGATCAGATTCCAGTTCAAATTATTCCAACAAACATCTCGTCTGTTACTCCTGCGACTCCTGGAACCGTTATTTCTCTTCCCATTCCAAACATTACGGTTGTTCCTGTCGGAACCCTGCCACCTCCTACAATCCCGCTAAATAATCTTACGCCTGACCAGTTCCAGCAACTGCCTGCTGTCATTACTCCGATTGATATCACCAACGTTGGTGACCTCAACAACATCGCCTGTTTCTGATCTAATATAAACGTCAATGAGCCATCCAAATAAGGTCTCTCAGAATATCTACAATCAGCTCCCTGATTTTATCAAAGCTGATTATCCTGCATTTGAAAAGTTCCTAGAGTATTACTACAAATCTCAGGAAAAGACGGGTCAACCACAAAATATTATCAATGAGTTTCAGAAACTTCTGAACATTGATGAGTATGACTTCAAACTCATCAGAAGTGAATCTGAGTTGTTGGAACCTGTAACTGCAACTGATGATATCATCACTGTAGAAAGTGTTGACGACTTTTTGGAAAAGAATGGTAGCATTCTCCTAAATGAAGAAATTATCTATTATGAAAGGGCAAACAAATCTCCCGAAATCTCTTTAACTGAAGGTATCTCGTACGAGGAGTATAGAGAGAAGTGGATTGAACTTCAAAGTCCTTACATGGATTTTAACGGCGTTGTTAGGACCTTCCCTCTGCTGTCTCAGGACAATCCTATTGCACCTCCTTCAGAGGACCACATTGTTATCCGTTTGTTCGGTAAATATTTGATTCCTGGAGTTGATTATACAATTCAAGGCACTAGTGTCGTATTTACCGATCCTCCTAGATCTCCCAACCCATCAGACTCTATTGAAGAGACCGCAGTCTTTTATCTGAAGGGTTTCCTGCAAGATCCTATACAAGAGGTTGATAATATTTCATCTCTGTTCAACTCTTCTAGGACCGAGTTCCCTCTGGAAGTTTCGGGAGTAAACTATAACCCTGTTTTGCAGGTGTATCTGAATGTTGTCATCAATGACAATCTGCTGGTTCCTTATAAGGATTTTTCCATTATCAATAGGGATGGGCAATATTTCATCAAAATGAAAGTTGCACCTCCTTCTCAGGCAAGATCTTATATTGGTTCTGTTGAGGCACCGATTAGTAGTTTTGGTTCTGGTGCAACTGCTATTGCCCAAATCAACAATAATGGCAATCTGACTGGCATTAAAGTAAAGTCTGGCGGTACTAACTATCGCCTCCAGTATCCTCCCGCTGTAGAAGTGGCAACTACCACAGGTGGAGGTGGCGCGTCTGCATATTCTCTCGTTAATGGTATCAAAACCCTTTCTCTTCTGGGTGGCGGTGCTGGTTATAGCGATTTGAATCCCCCTATTGTTAATATTGAACCTCCCACCGCCGCTGGTGGGATTCCTGCTGCTGCAAAAGCACTTGTAACTAATGGACAGGTAACTGGACTTGAGTTGCTTAACTCGGGTAGCAATTATACGTTTACTCCTAGAGTTACTTTCCTTGATCCTGGTGGATGTGTCTTTAGCAATCCTACTATTGATGTTAATGGTTCCATTGAACCTGAAAGTATTGAAATTGTAGAAGTGGGTAAGGGATATACTGTTCCTCCTACCATCTATGTTGATCCTCCGACTGGTGCTGACCCTCTGCAGGCAGAGATCGTTGCTCAAATTGGCACTGACGGCACTGTAACAGGGTTTACTGTAACTAATAGGGGTAGAGGGTATACAACCTCTCCTAGGATTGCTGTGATTGATCCTGGTGCTGCACAAATTCTGGATGTCACTGTTGATTCTACTGGTAGAGTTGTTGAGATTGAACTGCTTTCTGGCGGTTCTGGTTATGTGGATATTCCTTCTATCTACATTGTAGATAACCGTAAGGATCCTTCTGGCGCATTTATCGGTGGATCTGGTGCTACTGCAGTTGCGTCTATTTTTAACGGTCAAATCACCGATATCAATATTACTAATTTTGGTACTGGATACGATCCTGCTAATCCTCCTAAAGTTGTGATTCAGCGTCCTCCTTCGGCAAATGCTTCTGCCGAAGTTGGTTTCGGTGAGGTTACGGGTTTCCGTGTAGTTGAATCTGGTTCCGATTATACTAAAGCTCAGTTTATTGGGTGCTCTCGTGGTGTTTCTGGTATCGTTGGATATGATACCGATGGTAATGCAATCTATGAGCAAAAAACTAGCCCCACTAACCACAATATTGGCACCGCAGTAAAATGTCTGGATGGTGTTTTTGTTGAGAAAATGCTCAGCAAATTTACTGAACAATACCTTCCCGACATCCCTAAGATTGACCTTAATAAGATTAACATCAATACGGTCATTAAGACTATCCGTACCTTCTATTCGTCTAAAGGTACGAGAGGTTCTATTGCATATCTGTTCAAGATTCTCTACGGTGAGGATGTAAGCGTATCCTACCCCAAAGAGCAGATTGTAAAACCCTCTGCTGCTAGTTGGCAAGTTGACACCATTCTACGTTGTGTCGTTGAGAGTGGCAATCCTCAAAATCTTAAGGACGGTTTCCTGCAGCAGTTCCAAGATCAAGTTGACCCCAATATTGGTAGCGCATCTGCTCTGATTGAGAACTTCATCTCAATTAAAACTTCAGAATTGGAAATCTTTGAACTTGTTCTCTCTGAAGAGACAATTCAAGGAACATTCACGATTCCCTACAAGACTAAACTCGCTGAAGGTATTAGTACCACTGATAGTGTTCTTACTGTTGACTCTACCATCGGTTGGCCCGAGAGAAACGGTGAGATCCTTGTCGGCACCGAACTTATTAGATATAAGGAAAAGTCACTCAACCAGTTTATTGAGTGTACTCGTTCTGTAAATAATATTGTTGAAGATTGGGATGCTGCAACTGAGGTTACTTCTAACTTCTATGCATATGTGAATTATGGAACAGACCAAGAGGTCGTCGTCAAAGTTGTCGGTATTATTAAAGCAGAGAACACCACTCTGACCGATGATGGAACTTATTATCTCCCTGGTGATAAACTGACGGTTTCAAAACTTGGTGCTTCCGAAAATGTTCCCTTGCTGAACACTTGGAACTACAATGTAAAAAAACTTGTATCGGTTGATAGAATTGAGTTTGGCGGCGTTAACAATCAAACTGCCACTGTTTATTGCAATAATCCTCATGGTCTCCTTGTGGGGGATCAGGTAACCATCTATGGTGCCAACCCCATTCTCTTTAACGGTACTTATTTTGTACAGTCTAGAGAATCTACGACAGTATTTAAGTATCAACTCGTTCAACCTGCTGCTGTTGTACCTCAGGGAAATATTCTCATCTCGGTTGACCTTAACCGAGGTAAGTCTGATGTTGAGTCTATCAATAACTCCATCGGCATTTATACTACCAACATTCAAAACTCGTTCTTTAACGACGACTACGTTTACGTTGCCGCATCTGGTATCCCGAACTATAAAGTCGGTCCTTTTGTTGGGCAGGCACTTATTCCTGGAAACCAGCGTAAACTTCTCCGATTCCCTAGAGTCTCGCAGACTATCTCTACTAAGGATGAGATTCAACCAGGACCGATTGGAGCATGGGTAAATGGTGTTTCTATCTGGTCTTATAAGTCTAGTAACAAAAAAATCTTTGGTGAAGTTACCAAAATCAATATTATCAAACAAGGCGATTCGTATGATGCTGCATCTCCACCATCTCTGACAATTTCCAATGGTGGTGGTACTGGTGCCACTGGTTCTGTTATCATTGACGGTTCTCTGACCGCAATTAACATTACTGCCACTGGTAGTGGATATACCAGTCCTCCTCTGGTATCTATCGTTGGTGGTGGTGGTTCTGGTGCTTCTGCTACAGCAGTTGTTACTAATGGACAAGTTTCCAGAGTCCTTATCAATAGTGGTGGTACTGGATATACTTCTAGACCCGAAATTACTATTGTTGGTGGCGGTGGTACTGGTGCTACTGCTTTGGCAGAAGTTCGTGGTCCTATTAAAGAAGTTGTAATCAACACTGGTGGTACGAAGTATACGTCCCAACCAGACATCACCCTGAGTTCTGGTGAAGGTGCTCAAGCACAAGCTATCGTCCAGAATGGTCGTATTATTTCTATTGCCGTCATTAACGCTGGTAGCGGATATACAACTCCTCCTATTGTTGAAATTTATGGTAATGGTTTTGGTGCTATTGCTACTGCAAACATTGATACTGACGGCGAAAATGCTGGTCGTGTAACTAGCATCTCTATCAACAACAGAGGTATCAACTATGAGGCAGGAACTACCGTAATTATTCTGCGTTCTGTTGGTTCAGATGCACAGTTCACTGCTGAAGTACAAAGTTGGACTTACAACCTTGCACCTATCACGGCGCTTGATGATGCTCAGGGTTCCGTGTTCTCTGGTTATAATAACCAGTATGGTGGTGAGTATGCCCACTTTACCAATCCCAAGAGACTTAGATACGTTCTGGGCGACAACCTGTTGGAAGACTCTAACGGTTCCCTGACCGAATCCACCAGCAATATTTCTCACTCTCCGATTATTGGTTGGGCATTTGATGGTAACCCAATTTACGGTCCTTATGGTTACACTGATCCCACTAACCAAAGTTCCAACATTCGTCGTTTGGAACCGAGCTATAGACTTAAGCCTGCTCTGGTACTGAACGCAATCACCAATCCTACCCCTGTTAGAGAAGGTGGTCCTCTCCTCGCAGATGACCCTGCAGGCACTTATATTGAAGATTATGAGTATACCTTCGGTGAAGGTGATTTGGACCGCTATAACGGGCGTTTTGGTAAGACTCCTGAGTTTCCTGAAGGCGTCTATGCATACTTCACTTGCATTGATGCTACCGAGCAGGGCAATCCAGTTTTCCCGTATATCATTGGACCCAACTTTAACTCCAGTGTAGATAAGTGGAACTTGGCATCAACTGCAGTACAGCAGAATATTCCTACTGGCGTTATCCGTTATCGTGATCCCTATGAGAATGTTGATATTGATGTTGAGCGTACTCCTAATGCGACTGCTGACCTTCTGACTACGGAAGATGGTCTTGAGTTGACGTTTGATCCCATTTGGGAAGATTCCGATGGTGATAACGTAATTGATACGAATTATCAGATTGACGATGATAATGATATTACTACTCCTGAAGTTAGACTGACAACTCGTCCTGATGACAGAGTATTCCGTCTGACCTATGATCAAAGTAATATTACGATGGAAGTAGGTCAAACATATGCTATCCCCGCATACACTACTACGAATGAACTGTATGCTCCTTCTACCGATCCCATCAATGTACAGGTTCTGTTCAATGGTATTACTAATACCACTGTTCTGGTAAGAGTTGTATCCTCGGAGAAGTTTGCTCCTGCGTTTGATGGCACCTATGATCAGTATATTGGTCTGAACTTTGTTTATACTGATGATGATGGAAACACTACTTCTGCAAACATTGTTGACGTAGAATTTATTGGTTTCCGTGCAACTTATGAAATTACTGATGAACTGGTAGTTGAAGAACTTCAAGATGTCGGTTCGCTGTTGGAAGAGAACAAACTGGAACTGTTTGACTACTTCCCTAAAGTTAGATTTGACTCTAAGGTTGACATTGAAGTTGAATCTATCACAAAGTTTGAGGACGCATCTGTTAATGGATTCGTTGTAGAGAACCCTGGTGATAACTATCAGGTAAATGACCGTCTGATTTTTGATGATATTGACAGTGAAGGTTATGGTATTTCTGCCGTTATCAGAACTATTCAAGGTAAGACTATTTCAACTTACGACTTTGAACTTATCAATGATGTTCCTCATGGCGTAATCACTACCGATGTACCTCATGATCTGGTTTCTGGTGATAAAATCCAAGTTAGCTATACTCCCGAGATCTCTACCGAAAACAGACAATTTAAGGTAAAAGTTGTAAATGGTATTGAAACCATTAAAGTTACTCAAATTGGTACTGGTTATACTGATGATGTACCGATTTCCGTTGAAATTGATGGGGATGGCCAACACGCAGAAGTTAATCCAGTAATCAATGTCAGCAATGGTACAGTATCTTCGTTTGACATCGTTAAATCTGGTAATGGATTTAGCGAAAATCCAAGACTGATTATTTCTCATCCTCAAGAGTTTAAGAAGGCGGAATACTTTATCAATGGTACTGAAAACCTGAATGATACGGTAATCAATGCTGTCTACACCAGTGATGTTACTAAAGACATCTATGTTTGTGGTAATACTATTGATCAATTTGATAACAGAGTTGGTTTTGTTGCAAAATATTCTACTAGTGGTGATATAGTTTGGTATAAGACTGCCAGATCTGAGCAACCCAGTGGTCAAGATACTTTCTGCAATTTTACTGCTCTGACTGTAGATGAAGACAGCAATACCCTAGATGTATATGTCACTGGTACTACTAAACCCAACTCCCTCAATGTCAACTATAATCCTGACATTGTTTTGATGAAGTTTAACCAGAATACTTCTGGTACTACTTGCTCAATTCAATATCAAAAGGAGATGGCAGGCATCTCTGGTTCTACTCGTCTGGATGAAGTTAGCGCAATCTCTAAGGTTGGTGAGAATAAGTGGTGTATTGGTGGTCACACCAATACCAACTCTCAGTATCCTTTTGATGCATACATCATCATTTTCAATGAAAACTTGGGTGTTCAGCAAAAGAGAAAGATTTCTACCGCTAGTGACTCAGAAAAAGTTGTTGACATTAAGTATAATGCTGATAGCGGTAAGTTCTATGTTCTGCTAGAGATTGCACCCACTACTACCAGTGCGGTTAAGTCTTTTGCTATCGCACATTGTGAGGCACAGCAGTTTTCTGTTATCATTGACAAAGTTATCAATTTCAATACCACTAGCTACAATTTGTGGGGTGCAAGATTTGATATTGATGAGTTTGGGGACTTCCTGGTCTCTGGTACTGCATATTCTGGTTCTAACCCAATCGGCGTCTTTGTTGGTAAAGTAACTACTGAAAACGAGGTTCGTTGGGGTAAGAGAATTACACCTGCAGGTACTTTTAGAAACCTCAAGGTTATTGGTGGCAATGTTGACGTTTTTGGTAATTACAACCTGGCAATCAACTATGAACTTAATGAGTCTACATCTGGTTCTGAAGCATTCAGAAAACAGAGTGAAATTATCAAATTTAGATATGATGGCACTGTAATTTCTACCAATAAAGTAAGTCTTGGTCGCAATATCGTTGGTTTTGAAATCAATGCTATTAGTGCTGATAGTTCTGGCGACCCTGTATTGACTGGTCAAGGTTACCGTAACGAAGTTGTTGGTCTGTTTGACTTTGAGTCAACTGATGAGACCGAACCCGTAGATACCACTGGTAATCTGACTAACAGAAATCTGATTGGTGATTACTACACTGGTTCCAACATTTCAAGTGGTGCTCCTTCTGGTCAAGGTAGCACTCGTGGTCTGAGAATCAATGCTTATGATGGTGCTGCCTGGAGTGATACCCACTTTGAGATCAACCCTGAAAATAATACTGGCATCTATGGTTATGCCGATACATATGATCCGAATGGTGACTGGACGATTGAAGGTTGGTGGAGTGTAACTGAGACCACTGTTCTGCAGGATAGCAGACTTGCGGGTCTTGGTTCTACTCACCACATCTTGTTTGGTATCGGTCATGGTAGTGAACCAGGCGTTACCTTAACCCTCAATCGTAGCAATAAGAGACTGGAATTGTATGCCTCTTCCACTCTCCAGAGAACTGCAACTCCTATTGCTAGTGCAAACGATCAAATTGTTAATGATGATGGTTATGTTCACTGTGCAGTAACTAAATTTGGCAATCTGTTTACCATTTATGTTGATGGAACTTCGGTTGGTAGTGGTTCACTGCCTTCTCTGACTATTCCTTCTACTGCTAAGATCTACGTTGGCAATGCTCCCAACTGGACTGGAAACACTAGTGGTTATACTGTTGATTATGCAGGTTCATTTGACGTTGATGGTTTGCGTATTAGTGATCATGTAAGAACTATCTCGGTTCCTTCTACCACTGCAGAATATAACGATTACTATAAGACGTATCATTATGTTCCTGATGCTGCTCTCGTAATTAAGACTGACAAGAATATTGATTCTACCCGTCAAGGAACGTTTATTGGTACGAATACTAACTATCATTTCACCACCGCATCATACACTTATCCCACAACAATCAATCAACCAATCACAGTTTCCAGTGTAACTCTTGCATCTGAAGGTCTTCAGGTTCTGGATTACAATGATGTAAACTCTTCTCTTGTAATTGATTCGGTAACTCTCACCTCCAATACTGATGTATGGTCTTCCAGAACTGCCACTATTCCTGCAAAGGGTGGCAGAAAGGTTAAAGCAGAAACGACAACCTATGGCAAGTTCTACATTAAGGTAACTAATACTACTGAAGTTGACAATGTTCTTCGTCTTTCGCTGAATCAAACTTTCAACGTTAAGAAAAATAGTCAAATTCAACAATACAATAACGCTGGCCAGCTAGTTGCTAATGCCGAAGTTATTGATGTTGATGCAAATAGTCTGTATATTGCTCAGTATACGGGAACTAAGAGTGCCTGGGAAGGTTATGTTGGCACAGGCGAAATCAAGACCACTGGTGGTGAAAATAATAGCATCGGGTCTTATATCTTTGCTAACGAACCATTCACTACTACTCAGGGCACATTCATCTTTGATATCCCTTCTGGTTTGGATGCACGATTCAAAGTATATGGTCAGGAAGACTTTACCGTAAGAATTGATGACACTGCTCCTGCAGGATCTCCTTATATCATTGGTAGTGTAATCACTCCCGATGAGGATCAAGTCACCTATAATGCCGATAGGTCCCAATTGACCATCAGTGGTCTTACTGCTGTCACCGAAATTACTCTTATCACTAATCTTGATAAGATTCTCCAACTAACTGCTGTTAATGCAACTGATAGAATTTTCTATAAGACTGCAAGAGCACATAAATTGCAGTCTGGCGACAATCTCTTCATCTCTGGCAACAGTGCTGACGAATTTAATGGATCGTTTGCAGTTGATGAAGTAATTAGCACTAGAGAGTTTACTACTCGTCTTAGAGCAACTGCAGTGGGCGACCCCGATGCTGCATCTAGTATTGATATCTTTGTAAAACATCCTGTCATTCAGATGTTCTACAACCATAAGTATCAGTTTATGCTTGGGGATCCTTCTCTTCAAGGATACTTCATGTCCTTCTCTAAGGATAACCTCTTCAAACTGGAGTATTCGTTTAACTCAATTCAGAGAGTTGGCACCCCTGGTGTTCAGCAAGGTGGAGATCCTGAACCGTATGTTCAGTTGTCGGTGAACTCTGAAGTTACAAATATCTCTTACTATTTTGACCCATCTAGAACGGGTGATGACTCACCTGTAAATCCTGGAACTTATCTTGATGTTATTCCCACTCCCTACACTGGTGAGTTTGAAGTCAAATTCCTTGCTGGTGCGACAATTACTTCGGGTGCAAATATCTTCAAGTTCCCCTTGCTCAATGAACCAGAAAGTGTTGCAACTGCATCTAGAGTAGGATACACAACTTCTTCTGTGTCTGCAGTTGGACCTATTGGTGCGATTCGTCTCATCAATGGTGGTGGATTCTATAAGAAGCTTCCAATCGTATCTAATATTGTTTCCAATCGTAGAATTGAAAGAGTTGCTATCAATGAACCTGGAACTGAATATGCCGTAGGTGAATACACGGGTGTGTCAATTAGTGGTGATGGTGAAGGTGGTAAAGTCAATATTACCGTACAAGATGGAACGGATGAAGATGGTAACACCATTCCTGGTCAGATCACCGAGGTGATCGTAACTGATCCTGGTAAGAACTACACTACTGCAACGATTGATATTGAATCCATCCCTGGTATTCTTGGACCCAGCCTTGCTGGTTCTGGTGCAGAATTGGAAGTTGTTATTCCTCCGAATGGATCTGGTGCTTCTATCTTTGTTAAGGCAAATCAGATTGGTAAGATTAAGAAACTGAAGAATAATAACTTCGGTTTTGACTATACTCACGACTATACCCTGCGTCCTGAAATTACGTTCCCTGTTAATGTTCAGCTGACTAGCACGAGCATCTTGGACAGCATTACTGTTACTGATCCTGGTTCTGGTTATGCTACTCCTCCTGCAGTTATCATTGAAGGTGGTGGCGGATCTGGTGCTATTGCTGAAGCAACTATTAGAAACGGTCGTATTGATCAGATTGAAGTTAAAGATCCTGGATCGGGATATTCTTCTCAACCCAGTGTCAGTCTCAAGTCTTCGTTCAACTACGTTGTCAACCTTGACTTGAATCTTCTGCAATTCTCCTTCCCTCACGGTATTGTTAATGGTTCTGCGGTTACTCTGCAAGCCGTTGATGCTGGTGATGGTGAAGAACCCGCACTGCCCATCTCCTCCTTCGGCAGACTGTCTGCTGCCACCACTTATTATGCTATTGCTGGTGCAGCAAACTCTTTGGAAGATGATCAGTTGAAGTTGGCACTGACTCCCGATAACGCTGCTATTGGTGACTTCCTGTCATACACTAATGATGGTCAAGGTCGTCAAGTTCTGCTTACTGATTCGTTCGGTGGTGCTGCCGAGGCAAATGTCATCACTGGTCGTTTCCTTGCAGGTGAATACATCTATCAAGGTGATACTCTGGATCAGGCAACCGCTTCTGGTTATGTCTCCGAAAACGATGGTTGGCAGGAAGGTCCCAGAATTCTGAAGATCGTTGATTATACTGGAGATTTTTCTGCTGGCCAGCAAATCACTGGTACTATTTCTAAAGCGTCTGGTACTATTGACAACCTGAGCATCGCTAAAGGTGTTCTGGAAGTTGGTGCTATTACCACTACTCCTGGTAGATTCATTGATGACGTTGGCAAACCATCCGAAATTATCCAAAGAATCCAAGACTCCTACTTCTATCAAGACTTCTCCTACAGTGTTAGAACCCCTGTTGCTATCTCTGATTGGAGAGACATCCTTACTACTAACGTCCACCCCGCTGGATTCAAGGTATTTGGAGAACTTGGATTGATTGAATCTGGTACGATTGAAAATAAAACCACTGCATTTGAACTTACCAAGTCGGTTAACCTGGCAGAATCTGCAATTGTTCCGAATCTGCAAAACTATACCCTGGTTGAACCCGTCTACACTGATTTTGATAACACTGAGGTTCGTTTCCGTCAAAAGGATCTGACTTCCTCCGAGCAGATTTTGACTTCTACTGTTCAGAAGATCAATGACATCTCTCAACTGTTTGACGGTGAAAGAATTTCATTCCCTCTGACTGTACAGAACTTGGATGATGAAGGTAACACTGTTACTGAACCCGTTATCGCTAACGCTAACCAGTTGATTATCACTCTCAATGGTATCGTTCAGTCTCCTGGAGAAGCATTTGAGGTTCAAGGATCCGATATCGTCTTTAGTGATCCCCCGCAACCACCTGCAAATGTTCAGTATGCAACGGTAACTCTTCAGTTCAGAGATATCAAGAGAATGCAACTTAGCAATATCTCGGGTATCTTCCCTCTGATTGGCGGTAGAATTAGAGGTATTGTTTCCGATGTCAACGCTACTGTTGTTGCTGTAGGAACAACAACCATTGACTTCTACTACGACAATAATACTGATGCATTCCAACTTACTGAGACAATCTTTAGTAGTGCAACTGGTTTCCAAGCGACTCTTGATAGCATCACCGATGTTAACAGACAAAATCTGTTCAACTTCAAGGAAGACATTCAAAACCTTAGAGGAGATCAGGCAACTGTTGAGCAGGTAAACTTGGAAGGTAACAATGGTCAACCTATTGCCAACATTCCTGGTGGCATGAGTGCAACTCAAGGTGCATTTGACGTTGATAATGTTGCTGACGTTGAACTGAATAAGACTTATCAGGTTGATTCTGAAAGAATGGTTGTCACTGATATTAGTGGCAATACTTTGACAGTTCAGCGTGCTGCTGATGGAACTACTGCTGTTGGTCACCAAACCAATAGCGTTCTCTACGGCACTGAGATTGAAGTTGGAAACACTCTGGTTCTCAGTAAAACTGCTGGTACTTATCAATCTACTCCTGGTCTCTTTGATATTGTTATTGGGGACATCATTATCGGTCAACAAAGTGGAATCGTTGCTACTGTTACTGGTATTCAGTCCTATAGAGATCCTGTTACCAACCAGGCGAATAACCAAGTTATCATCTCCGAAGGTTCTTCGTTCTTTGGTCTGGTATTCAACAGAATCACCAGTATTGACTTCCAGAACGTTGTTCTTGACAACATTTCACAAACTCAACTGCAAGTTGGTGATCTCAACGACACTACTATTGAATTTAGTGGCAGGTTCCCCAATTCGGAACAGGTTACCAACCTTATTCTTGAGTACGACAGCGCAAGTGGTGCTCTTGAAGTTGATGAGCAAATTAGAAACAATATTATCAACTACTCCTCTTTGGTTGGCGATCTTACTGATGGAGAAACTGTAAGAGTTTATAAACTCGCTTACGAAAACCCTGCAATTGCTGCTGATGGTTTGATTCTGTCTGGAGACATTATTCGTACTGAAAATGCTACTGCTCAAGTCATCGGTACTAACTACGCTCGTGGTTATCTGTATCTGGGTAAGGTTGCTCGTCGTGCTACTGATCTTCATGTCCCTGTCGCTGGAAATGGTGCTATCGCATCCACTCTGCAGAAAAAGTTTGGTAACGCATCTCTCTATTTGAATGGAACTGCATATGTAACCATTCCTAGCAATGCTGAGTTTGCATTTGGATCTAACAATTTTGCAATTGAATCGTGGATCTATGCTAACTCTGCATCTTTGACTGGTACTGCTACCCTGTTTGACTTCCGCGAAGCAGCAACTGAAGTTGCAATCCGAGTCTATCTTGAGAATGGTCAACTGCGATACAACGTTAATGGATCCGATCTTGCCAATTCTGGTGCAACAGTCGTTGCTCAGGATACCTGGACTAGCATTGCAGTAACTAGAAACAACAACACTGTCAGACTCTTTATTGATGGTGCTCAAGTTGGTTCCGCAAGTGATTCTCAAACGCACGTCACCAAACCCATTAAGATTGGTGCTGACTGGCAGAATAGCAATGCCTTCACTGGTTATATGGACGAAGTTCGTATCTCCAGTGATGAGCGTTACACTGCAGCATACACTCCTGCAACTGGTATGTTCCAAGGTGATGCAGAAACACTATTACTTCTCCACTTTGATGGAGAGAACCTTTCTACTGACTTCCAAGATTGGTCTGGTGTACCTACTTGGAATGAGGGTGACGAGTTCATTAACGGTGAAATTGGATTTAGATTCTACGATGCTTCTAATGAAATTCTGACCAACCGCTCTTTGATTGCGAACGAAGCAGTCTATCAAATGGATCGTCAGTATCCTTATCTGCATATTCCTCTCGGTGATGAAAACATTGCAATCACTTATGGTGGCAATTTCTATGATGCAATCATTGATAATCTTGATTTCATTGCTGAGGAAGCACAGGAAAGAGCAGGTGATCCTCAAGCTTCTGTTGCTGAGATTAAGAATGTTATCCGTAACGTTGGATACAACCTTAAGTTTGGCGAAAATAGCAAGGTCTGGGATGTTGCAGAACTCTTTGGGATTGGCACTTTGACCAATGCTACCGTTGCTGCTCTAAATGAAGCGAGAGATATTACTCAAGATGTAATTAACAATACTACGGTAACCGTTAGCGGTACTCATGGTTTGACTCAAGTTAGCACGGTAGATGTTCCATTCTTGTTTGGTGGTTATACCGATGCAGTGAACAGAATCACCGCTTTGGTTAAGATTGTAACCGATACAATTCAAGATCCTAGTGGTGCCAATACCGTTACTTATTCTAGTTCTGTTTCTGCAGTAGAAAGAGTAAGTCCTGGTTATGCCAAGTGTCTTAGAGATGCTGGTTACTGGATTGATGCCATCGCCAAAGACCTTAGAAATACTGGCAACAGTTCTTCCTGGGATACTGCAGCATATTATGTTGATCGTAGCGATGTAAACAACGTTACTATCAATCACCTGATTGGTGAGGAAGCAGAGACCGTCTGGGCAATTGATAAAGTACGCGACTTCGCCATTGAGGTTATGCGCGGTAACCTGATCAATATTACTGGTCCTCATGGATTTACCCAAGTTGTAGATGAAACTATTACTCGCGACCCTGCAGGAACTCCTTACTGTGTTGACGTTGCAAGCGCCATCACCACTTATGCCGACATCATTTCGGATACTATTGAACAGGCAAATCTCCCAACTCCCGTTGACCACCTCGGTACTGTAACCAGAACCGCTCCATCCTCTTTGTATGGCGCTGGTGTTGTTGACTCGGTTCTCGTCAGTGAGTTTACTTGTGATGAAGAATTCCCTGATGATGACCTGTTTGTTGCCACTCAAATTTGGCCAGACACTCAAAATAGATTCAAAGATGCTGCAACTCTGATCCGTGCTAACGCTGGTATTATTGTTGATGAAGCAGCAGGCGACATGCTCGCTCTCTATCCTTTCCTCAACCAGGATATGCCTAGAAACGCTGGCGGCGCTTCTACTCTTGGCACCTTGCGTTGTAAGACTGACTTGACTTTGATCCTTGATACCATTGCCTCCGACATTGAGCATGGTGGAACTGGTAACGTTGTTACTGGATTTAAGTTCTACATCGGTCCTGACGGTGAAATTCAGCACATCCGCTTACAACTTCTGCAGTCTCTCTATGCACATGAACGCCTTGCATACTATGCAAAAGCAGCAATTGATGGTACTCTGGTCACTCAATATTCGGATCGTGTTGTAATTCCTCCTGCAGGTATCACCAATGATCCTGGTGGATGTCAGAATGTCAAAGATGCTATTGACAGCTTGGTTGATCTTATCAATGAGAGTCTTGCTCCTACTGGAGATAGATTCCGTGATGCTGGAAACTTGCTCATCTTTAACAAGGACTATATTGCTGAAGAAGCAGTTGGTTTGATGCAGGAAGAGTTTAGTTATGTGAATGCTGGTGGTATTACAATCAAGACCTTCAACTATGTTGGTGGTGATATTGATGGTAAGGCAAAGTGTGTCAGAGACATGACTGAAATTATCAAGTCTCTTATCTCAGACCTTCTGGTTGGTGGCAACTACAGCACTGTTGAAGCTGCCAAATTGTATCTCAGCCCAGCCAATCAAGTTAAATTTGTTGAGGATCAAATTGCTCCTACTGTAGAGGCAATTAAGAACGTTGGATTCCTCGCTAAGAAGGCGATCAACAACCTACTTCAAAATCTTGGAGATGGCCAGAATGGTCCCGAATACTACGTTCCAAGATTTACCCTGAGAAATGCATATACTGATGACACTATCACTGATAGTGGAGATGATGGTGATGTTGGCAATTATGGCACTAGGGATTGTGTCAATGTAAGAGAAGCAATTGATACTCTCATTGAGACTCTTATTGAGACTCTTGCTCCTGGTGGTATTCAGGCTCGTTCTGCCGATCAGCAAATCAGATTTGGTAGAGAATATCTGGATTCTGAACTGAAGCAAATCGTAATCGGTGACTGGGGTGATGTGTGGAAGGATCCTGCTCTAACTTGGAGTTCGGGTACTAACTATGAACTTGGTGCATATATTCAATATAATGGCAATGTTTATGTTGCCGAAAGTGCCCTGGGTCCCGCACTGCCTGGTCCAGGTGGAACTATTGTCTACAAGGCAGGTAGCGAACCTCCTGTTCACACCTCGGGTATTGTTGATGATGCAACTGTTCTTGAAGCAGATCCTATTGAAAACCGAAATCTAATTACTTCTGATGACGTTGATCCTGTTGGCATCAATTGGGAGTTTGTTGAATTCCAGAAGGATTACTTCCTGGATCAAGTAATTGCTGACGCTCTGTATGATAGCATCACTACTCCTGATATAGTTTCTGCTCCATATCAAGTTGAAAATGCAACTTACGATCCTGCAACTGGCGATTTTGTTATCACGATCAAAGATCACGGTCTGACTCCTGGTAGTGATACTATTAGACTCTCCGACAATTCGTTCACATTCACCTGTTCTTCGGATAATTACAACACTTACCTGACCCATCCTCGTCCCCACGACCCTGCATATAGACAAGATCTTGCGATCACTTCGGCCACTACCGATACTATTACTGTTAACGTTGGTGCATCTCCCTTTGTCTACTACACTCCTACAAATGCAACTTACGATGGAACTACTGGTGAATTTGTAATTACAATTGGTGCCCACGACATCACTGAGGGAACTGGTATTCAACTTGCCGATAACTCGTTCACCTTCACTTGCGCTCAGGATAGCAACGCAACACAGCACACCTATCCTCGTCCTGGAAGCGATCCTTTCGCTGGAACTAATATTATTGTTACCGAAGTTGGTTATACCAATTACGATGTTGAGAACGCCACTTATGATCCCACCACTGGAATATCGGTGTTGACTGTTATCGGTCACCCGTTCGGTTCTGGTGATAAGATTCGTCTTCTGGATGAGAGTCTGGTATTCACTTGTAGTTTGGATAATAATGAAACCGAACATGCATACCCCAGACCTTCCGATCCTGCAAGTCAGCAATGGTTGACTGTTAGCAATGTCAATGGCGATCAGTTTGAAATTAACGTTGGCACTTCTACCGATACTTCTACTCACCAATTTGTTTATGCTCTCACTAATGCTTTGCAGCATCAAGATGGCACCATTACAATGAATGTTGGTGGATATGATAATGCGACTGCACATACTTTTGTAAGTGCTTCTGCTAATGCCGTTATTACTGGTGGTGCATACACCCATCGCTTCATCTCTGCAACTGCAACTGCTGTTCAGGGACCTGTTCGCCAGAATGGATTTAGCAACGTTGCTGCTATTGACAGTCTGCGTTTGCTGCCTTCTCCAGTAACAGGAGAACTTGCCAATGTTAATATCTTCCCATCTCCCGAAAGGGAGCAGTTCGGTGCTGGTGGATGGACTATCACTGGTGGTACTATTACTGCCGATGCGACTACGGGTCCTGATGGTACTCTGACCGCAGACAAGTATATTCCTGGTAACAATACTTCTTTCAAAGTTGTGGAAAGAACTTACACGCTTCCTTCCTATGACACCTTTGATGATAGCACTATCACCTTTGATGATACCAATAATACCTTTGACGAGGGCGACTCCAATTCCTTCCAAGAGTACACTTGGTCTTGTTTTGTTAAGCAAGGTGAATATTACAAGTTCCGTCACAGCATTGCCTGGAGTGCTAACGATAAGGCAGAATTCACTTGGGACGCTGTAACTGGTGCTGTTGGTCCTTCGCTGTTTATCTCTGGTAACGTTGTTGTTGGTGATGGACTCACCTCTAGCAGCACCTTTGCCGAGTCTGAAGCTAAGAAGGGTATCTCCTGGGGTGTCAAACCCTATGGTTTCGGTTGGTTCCGTCCTTTCATCACAATTCGCGTTCCCTTCGGTATCTCACAACTTGAGATCAAAGAATACATGCTGAATAACACTGGTACTCTTTCGGGTACTGGTTCTGAAGGTAATGGCACCAACGGTTCTTACATCTGGGGTGCCGAACTCAATAAGGGCGGACTTGGAATTTACACTGCCAACAGCGGCGAGAAATTCTATGTTTCCGATGAATATAATATTAAGAAGTTTATTATTGATAGAGCTGAGGACTTCATTGAGGCACAACTCAATGGCACTCATGTCAATCCTGCTCCTGAGTCTGGCGCGGTTCCTTACTATGATCCGCAACTGAATGATCGTTATGATGTTGCTGAGGTTATGCTCAGACTCACTAATACATTTGATCTGTATAGAGAGCAACTAAAAGATACCAACTATTATGTTGATCTTGATACTGTAGTTGGTATTACAATTCCCGCTCAGACTTATGTTGCTGGCGGATCTAGAAATATTCCTGTTCCTATCAGTAAGGAACTGGTAGGATCCGACTTCTTCTACGGTCTGTCTTCGGATTCCTATGGTGAGGTTGAAAAGATTACCTTTAGTGAGGCAACTATTGCTAAGATCTATCAGAGATTTAAGTTTGATCCAGATCAAGTCGTTCTCGGCACTGCATCTAATGACTTCAAACTTGGTGAGTCTATTCAGACTACTGGAAATGCAGCGAATACTGGAACCATCTACGGATTCCATGAGGATGAAAACTTCCGTTATATGGATGTTATCATTACCGCTGGTAGTTTTGCAATTAACGATTCTATCACGGGCGCTCTTAACGGCACCCTAATCCAAGGTGGCATCAACTTGGTGGGTTCCTTCACAAACCTCACTAACGCTGGTGCTGATCCCAACAGAGTCCAAGGTTCCTATACTGTCACGGCAACTGGTGGAACTGGCAACCCTCAAGCGACGTTTGATGTATCGGTTGATGATACTGGTGCAGCAAACGTAACTATCGCTACGGGTGGTGCTGGATATACCATCGGTGACGTTCTTACCCTGCAAGATGTAAACCTGGGCAATGGTGGTGGTGCTAACATCACTCTGGAAGTCCAGACTCTCACCAATGCAGGCATTCAGGAGATCACTAACAGACTGCAAGTCATTGACCTCCAGAATACAGTTGGATTTACTAGTGGGTATTCCTTCAAAGGATATACTTCTGGGGAAACTGCAATCACCTCTAACTTCATTGAGAACTCTGGTGCAGTTACAAATAACCTTGGCGGTAAACTAACCATTGATACCGAAAGCATCAGTGGATCTTTTGAAACTACTTCTGTCATCTATCCGTTCCAGACTAGAGTCTTCCTGGATATGATTACGCACCCGTTGATCCCAGTATCTCTGGATGTTGGTGACAAGGTTGTTGCAACTGGATATACTCGCTTGGGTGTCTCTATAGGATCTCAATATGCCGATCAAGACTTTGCTGTTGGGCAATTTGTTTACCAGGCAAACAATAATCTCTCTCAGATTTTTGAAGGTGCATACGGTTATGTGACTGGATGGGATAGTGATAATAACTACCTGTACGTCTCTCCGATTGGCAATTCTGTATTCCAGAACGGTCAGTTCATTGCACAGTATCCTATCGGCAACACGTCTCAACCCACCATCTACGCTACGGTATCCACTACAATTACTAGCAATACCACTGCGTACGGTACGGTCACCCGTATTGATGCTCTGGGTCTTTCTAAGAGAGTTTACTTGGGTGATGTTGTTGGCACCTTTACGGGCAATGACACTGTTATTTCTGACGCTGGATTCAAGGCAGCATCTTATGAAAAGGTAGATGTTGTTGGTAGAACTAATCGCTGGTTCGTTGGTTTTGATGGAGTACAAACTTCCTTCAAACTTACCGAACAAAACGGTACGCCATACTTCCCCGATCCTGAAGGTCATATGATGATCTTTGTTAATGGTATTCTGCAACCTCCTGGCGCAGGCGGTTCCTATAGTGCCTTCTCGGATGTTATCCAGTTCAACGAAGCACCTACGCTTGGTTCTTCCTTCACTGGTTTCTATCTTGGTAAGATGCGTCAGTTGGATGATATCAGCTTTGAGTTTGACTCCTTGCGTTCGTCCTTCAACCTCAAGCGTTCTGGTACATTCTACTCGCTCGCGCTCACGGAAGGTGTTCAGTCTACCGAGTCCATCATCGCAGATAATAACATCATTATCTCGCTCAATGGTGTTATTCAGGAACCTGGAATTGGTTTTGAACTGGTTGGTTCTCGTGTCGTCTTCAAGGAAGTTCCTCGTGTTGGATCAACGTTCGTTGGTTTCGCATACATCGGTTCTGACGCTGACGTTACGAGATCGGTTGTCGTACCCCCGATTGAGGCAGGAGACCTCCTTGACATCCAAGGTGAGACGGTAGACAGAGAAGTCGCTGTTATTGAATCTGCAAATACTCTGGTTACATTTGAATACATCGGTTCCGTATTTGGACGCGATGCTGAAGCAACTGCAAACCTGCTGAAAGGTAGAGTTGACTCGGTACAGGTCACCAATCCTGGTTCTGGATACACTGGTCGCCCGATTGTTCGTGTTGACTCTTCCTCGGGTCTTGATGCTAACGTCAAGGCGCTGGTTGGCGTCTCGCGTGTAGATACCACCAACTCTGGTAGTGGTTATGCTTACCCCGAAATTGATGTTCTTACGGTCGTTGCTGATGATTATACCCCACCAAATCTCGCAGATTATGGTCAGGAAGCTCTGTACACCGTAGAGGTTGTTGATGAGGATCTGATTAGTGTAACGCCTGAGAATCTGGATGACTTCAACAGTGGAGACATTCTTGGTCAGGGCACTTCAGATCCAACTGAGACTCCCACAGAACTCGCAGACTTCTCCACGAATGGAACTTACAATGTCGCTAACATCTGGACGAGTGGTTCCTAAATATTAGAAAGGTATACAGTAAAGATGCCACAGTCAAATACAACAGCAGTATTGGAAGATGGGGTGCTGACGGTTACTACCGATCAGCGTCCCGAACCAGCTCTTTTTGGAGATCCGTTGGGTTCTGGGAATTTTCCCAATAATCCAAATACGGTATCTGCTCAGGAGGGAGAGTTCGTATTTACTCTGAGGGGAGGAACTAATACTTCTAATCCTCAGGCAACAACTCTCGGTGCTCAGGGTATTGCTCTAAATGGAGTTGTATTATTCAATCCTTCCGCTGGTCCTGGTCCTCTGCCAGGTCGGACTGTTGCACCTGCAAATGGATTCAATTGGAATGCAGTTTTTAATGAGTCTGTTTACGGTGTAGATGCATGTGGTGGACACGCTGAGCAAAATGGTGAATATCATTATCACTCTGGTTCCTTTTTGGTAAACTGCTGGGGCAATTCTTTGATCCAGTCAAATGAATATTTTAGTTCCTCTAATTTTGAGGGGAACTACTTTAGACATCCTGACGGACACTCAAAAATTATAGGATTCTGTTTTGATGGATACCCCATCTATGGTCCATTTGGATATAGTGCGGGTGAAGATAATACTAGTGGAACCAAACGTGTTAGATCCTCATATAGACTACTTACAAGTCCTCGTGATGGCAGAACTTTCAGCTACAGTCAATATGCTGCTGGCAGTTTTGTGCAAGACTATGAATATGTGAACGGTCTTGGTGACCTGGATGAATATAATGGTAGATATTGTGTGACCCCAGAGTATCCTGACGGCACATTTGCATACTTCATCACTCTTGACGAGGAAAACGAACCAGTATACCCATATATTTTTGGTCCACAAACGAAACAACAACGTCAATGGCCTCCCGAAGATTATGAGGGTGATGATCACAGTGGTCCTGTTGGTCCTCTTAGTGCTGAAGACATTCTGAGAATCACTAAGCAGTGGAGTCAAGCGTCATTTAATTATGACTCTGTTGTAAGTATGCCTGCGACTCCGCCGCCTGGATCTCCTGCACTTCCATCTAGACTTCCCGTCACTATCCTACTTCATGGATCTGGTGGCAATGGAAATGGATTGATTAGTGTGTGGAGAGACAGACTTCCTGGTGATATATTGGTCGCACCAACTGGATATCTTAACAAATGGAATATCATTGATGAAAGTAAAGCACCAGATATTGAGTATCTGACCCAATTGATAAGAAATCTCAGACAGTATAGTAACGTTGCTCCAGATAAATTTAGAATACTTGGTATTTCTAATGGTGGCGCTCTGGCACTGAGAGCATTGTTAGAACTTCCTGATGCTGGATTGGAAACAGTTGTCTGTGTTGTGTCAAGTCTCCATAATCAACAGTATAGAGACGGTGCATTTTACCGACCAAGTGATCATGAAAATACGGGATCTGCCAATGAAAATTCAGGTTATACCGTAGAATTTACTCCTCCTACTGGTAGAAAGTGTTTGTTAGTACAAAATACTAACGATTCTGTTATTCCTTATGCTGGAGGTAGTAGTGCTGGTGTTCCAAATACCGTATTTTATGCCGCTCAGTTCTCTGCCTGGGCACTAGCAAAATCTCAGGGATACACTGGGAATCAACTAGGAGAATTGCAGGGAGAGTACATGGATGATTATTCAAACGTGTATCTCTACAAATATCTTGCTAATGCTGTTGTTCATGCTAGAAGTGATGCTGGACATGATACCAACGAAGGTCTGAACGTTTTGATACGTCAGTACATTGAGAGTGGTGGTCTCAGCGCAGGTTGATTTTAACTCTAATAAATAACTAAAAACCTTGGTCTAATGGCAAAAGAAATTCTGCAACTAGGTAATGCTGCCAACGACGGAACGGGTGACTCCCTCCGAGCGGGTGGCACCAAAGTCAATGCAAACTTCACCGAGTTGTATGATGCCCTCGGCGGAACTGCTGGCGCTCAAAATATTCTAGTTAGTACCGCATCCCCAAATGTAGGCGATGCACTGACCTGGAATGGAAGTGCTTTCACTCCTGCCAGACCAACAAATAAAAACCTCTTAGAGGAAAACCTCAACGTTAACGGATTTAACATTGTTTCCTCTAATAATGGTAATATTCTTCTTCAGTCTGATGGTACTGGAGACATCATTTTTAGAAATGGATCTAACGGCACCGATACAATCATTGATGGTGCTGACGGATTCTTCAAGTGGAATGCACCATATACGAGTGCATCCGATCTTCCAGTATTCAGCACTTACGTTGGCATGTTTGCCTATGTTGCTGATGTAAGTAAAGCATACTACTCAAACGGAACTGCCTGGGTCAACCTGATTGACACCGAAACTGGCAGAATCCAAGATCTTTCAAACGTTCAAGATACGAATTACACTGACGGTCAAGTTCCTACCTGGAATGCTGTCAACGGTCGCTTTGAACCTGGCACTGGTGGTGGTGCTGGTGGTGGTAATATCTTCGCTACCTTCAATGCTGACACAGGTTCTACCACCGCTCTGGGCGCTACTGACACGCTGACTGTTACTGGTGGAACTGACATCTCAACCACGATTAGTGGAGATACCCTTACCATTGCCTACACTGGTGGTGGAGGATTTTCATTTACTGGAACTCCTGCTGAGGGTGATACTCTTTATTATGATGGGAACAACTGGGTTCCCGTTAGTTCGCCTGCGATGAAATGGACTCTTGGTACAGATGGAACTAACTCTCACTATACTTTCAGTGGTCCTGGTTTCAGTGGTGCTATCAATGATCCTCCTCTGTATCTGCATAGGGGTCATACTTACATCTTTAATAATTCTGCACTATACACCGTCCACCCATTTGAAATTCGTCAGTCTTCTGGTGGTTCTGCCTATACCGCTGGTGTCACGAATGATGGGGCAGGAAGAACTACTTTCGTAGTTCCCATGGATGCACCTGCTACTCTTTATTATCAATGCACTGTTCATGGTGCAATGGGCAATCAGATCGTAATCGTATCGTAATAATAAATGGCAAGGACAGTACCTGGAAGCGGAGCAGTAATCAAACCCCTGTTCAATAAGGAGTTTGGTGTATCTAGTGTTGTCGTTTTGGAGAATGGATCTGGATACGATCCTGCAGATCCTCCTCAACTAGAGGTAGACAACTGCGGCACACCCGAAATACCTGCACTCTTATACCCAATCATTGAGAGTGGTAAGATTACTCACGTCAGAGTCTTGGTCTCTGGTAAGGGATATGACCCCTTAAGAATCAACATTACGGCAAATCAGGATGACAATAAAGTCATCAATACTTTTGATGTAAGATCTATTCTTACTAGTGTATCAGTTTCCATTACAACGGGTGCATTTGATGGGGATCGCTTGATCCTGAGAACTAACAATATTCCCGACCCTGCTATAACTGGTTCATTTCCCAGTGCATTTAACAATAACAACATTTATGCCTCAAATTACAATCATGTGATTGTATATCGTGGTGGTAAAGATATTCCCAAATTAAATAATGATGAGCGTAGGTCAGAACAAGTTGGTATCTTAGCCAATGGTTCTCCTCTGTTTTCACCTGATGCTGGCACTGATGGGGTTCCTCCAGTTGGATTCCATTACAATGCTGTAAAAACTAATTTTTATGATCATGATGCCTATCATGGGTATCCAACTAATGAAAATCTTTATGTGTTTCAAGATTCTGAGATAATTGATTCTTTTTCTCAGGGTCTTTTTAATATTAAATCTTATTTCTCAACTTCCAATTTTAGTGGAGATAAGTCTCGTCATACTAATGGTCACAGTAAAGTCCTTGGAATATCTTATGATGGATATCCAATCTACGGTCCTTATGGTTACACATCTCCTCTTGATGACCAGTCTGCGGTAAAGAGAATTGAGACTGGATATCGGTTAAGAACTGGTGTTGAGATTGATGGTAATCGTGCCACGATCAATACACCAGCAGCCGCAACCTACACAATTACTGTGCAGGAAGTAGATGGAGTCAACAAATATATTGTTAATGGTGGTTCATTTACAAACGCAGTTGCTCCTGTACTTCTGCTGAATCGTGGAGACACGATCACATTCAATCAAGATGATGCTTCCAATCAACAGCATCCTATCTTACTCAGCGATGTAATCGGAGATAGTGCTGGACAGGCGTGGCACGCTACTGGCAGAACTCCACAGGACAGAGACGATCTATATGAAAGAGGAGTAACATATTTCCTAAATGGAAGTGCAGTATCATATGCAGATTACATTTCTGGATTTGGAGCAGCAACTACTCGTTCTCTGCAAATTGTAATTCCTGATTATTCACCTGCAAACTTTAGTTATTTTTGCTACTATCACCCGTTAATGGGAAATAAGTCCAACAACCTTGGACACACTGCAGGAACTTTCATTGAAGATTATATCTATGATTCCAATGTTGGCGATCTTGACGAATATAACGGTAGGTATTGTGTAACTCCAGAGTATCCCAATGGAACTTACGCATACTTCCTAACTACAGATGCATCTGGAGATCCAGAATATCCGTATTGTATCGGAGAATATTATTATAGTTCGGTAGTTAGATATGGTGAACAACCACCTGCAGCAAATCTTGAGGTCCCTCAAGGTGCTAGAGCAGAAGTAATTCTTAGCGAATCCAATCCTGGAGAGGTTGAGTACGTTAAGATGATTGCTGGTGGTGATGGATATTTTGGAACTGCCCGAGCAGATATTCTCGGTGGTGAAGGATCTGGTGCAACAGCAGTCCCAGTAACTCAGTCAATCAGTGGTTTGTCCCTGGTTTCCCCTGGTAGATCTTACATCACTCCACCTACACTATTCTTCCAAGGTGGTGGTGGACAAGGTGCTGAAGGTGTTGCTAACATTGACACTTCAGGCATTCTTACCGACATTTCCATTGCAAATCCTGGTAGATTCTATCAGGAACCACCATATATTTTGATCACTGGTGGCGGTGGTGTTGGCGCAAAGGCAACGGCTAGAATTTCTCAAGGCGAAGTTGTCGGTATTGATGTTACTGATCCTGGTAGAGGATACACTTCTCCACCAAATATCATCTTCACAAAACTGGTAAACGTAAAGAGAAAAGTTAGGAATCGTCAGTCATTTAATTCGGCATCTTTTTACATCACTGCACTTGAGAAGTCTCTCAACACCAGTGATGATGAAGTAATTGTACAATCAACTGATGCATTCCCTGGTTCTGGTACGTTTATTCTGGGAAAAGAGATTATTGAATACACCAGTAAGAACGCGAAAAAGTTCTTAGGGTGTACTCGTGGAACTAACTTTAGATATGACCAGCGCGTTATTGTTGATGGCATCCAGAACGTTAATGGCGTGTCTACTTACGAATTCAATGTAGGAGACAGACTTGTTCGTAGAATTGAAAATGCATCCAACAAAATTGCAAAAGTATATGATTGGAATCCCAATACTAGAGAACTGTTTGTAATCTTTGAGATTGATGAACTTGCTTTCATTGATGCTGGTATTCCCTCTACTTCAGATAGAACGGTCGCATTTGACGCTGGAACTCAATCATCTTCAAACGCACTTCAATTGCCACATGTTATTATTGATTCTATCGGTAATGACATTGTAGTTTATCAGTTGACTCTAACCGACAAAGCATTTGAAGATGATGATGAGTTGGATGGCGCTGGTGATGGAATTCCAGATGTTGTAAATACTGGAACTGATTTTGAAAATCAGATCAATCTTGATGGTGGAATTCCTTCATCCAAATATGGTATTGAAGAGACTCAAGGTGGACAAAATACTACTCTGTTCTCTATCGGTGATCAGGTCAAGGATGCATCCATTCCATTTAAGTTTGCAACTATTGAATCTGCAGGTGCTTTGGGTGATGGCGTTGAACATACTTCCAGACTCAAATTGAAGTTTTTGAGTACGGATAACAACGCAACTAATTTTGTTGTTGGCGAGACTGTAACTGGTCAAAACTCTGGTATTCAGGCAACAGTTGAATCCTGGGATCTAGCAAATAAAACTCTGACTGTAATTAACCCACAACCATACTTTACAAATAACGTCAACCTCGGTATAAATGGATATTTTTATGAGTTCTCTGAGAAATCCACAGTAGTACAGATTCGTGTAGTTGATCCTGGTCTTGACTATACTGGTATTCCAACAATTACTGTTGAGAATAGTGGGGAACTTCAGGCGACTGGTACAGTTACGATGACTGGAGATGGTGACCAAGTTTCATCTATCACCGTAACTAGTGGTGGATATGGATATGAAAAGACCATCACTGCTGGTACTCTTCACCCGACCGTCACCTTTACAAATGCTAATGGAGACACTACTGGTAATGGTGCAGTTGCTGAAGTCATTCTTGGGGGTGAAAAAGTCAGTGGTGCAGGTGGAGCATCGTGGAGAATTCAAAGTATTGAGTATGACACTTTGATCCGCGACGAATAAAGTTTCAAAAGTACGATAAATAACAAAGAGGAACTACCTTAGGCAATGGCAGCACTACTTACTGACCAGTTCAGGATCTTTACGGCACAGAAATTCATCAAATCTCTAGAGGGTCCAAACCCTTTGGATAGTGATGTGGTTGCTGGCGACGATAGAGATCGTCTGTATATCTTTATTGGTCGCCCCCAGGAATGGGACAACGAAAACTCTCCGCCGCAAGCGGTTGACTCGTTTGACGAGTTCTCTGATGCTTACGATGACATGATGTCTCTGAAGCGTGTTCTTGCTGCCGACACGATTCAGGTCGTCCGTCGTATTGACTGGATTCCCCCCGAACAAACCACTGGTGGTTTGGGTTTCACTTATGACATGTATCGTCATGACTATTCTCCCACGAATACGGCGTCTTCTGGTGCGACTAAACTCTACGATTCAGATTTCTACGTCGTCAATTCAAACTATCAAGTATACAAGTGCATCTATAACGGCACTTCTCCTGCTGACCCTAACGGTAAGCCTTCTACTATTGAACCCACTGGTACTTCTACATCCATTATTACCACTTCCGATGGTTATAGGTGGAAGTATATGTATACTATTCCTGTTGCACAGGTTCTGAAGTTCTTCTCTGCTGACTACATGCCCGTATTCAGTGATGCTTCGGTATCTTCTAACGCTGTTGCTGGTGAGATTGATAGTGTAGTTATTACTTCCTCGGGTTCTGGTTATAATAATGGTACATATGATAACGTTGCAATCAATGGCGACGGTGCTGGTGGTCGCGTATCTATTGTCGTTGACGGTGGTCGTGTTATCTCCGCAACGGTGACCTCTGGTGGTACTGGATACTCCTTCGGTAAAGTTACCGTTGATGCTGTATCTGGTATCGGTACTGGTGCAGGTGGACAAATTGATGTCATCATTCCTCCTCCTGGTGGTCATGGCAAAGATCCCGTTGTAGAAATGGGTGCATATCGTGTCATGATTAACGCCAAACTTTCCTACGATGAAGGTGCTGGCGACTTCCCGATTGATAACGACTATCGTCGTATTGGTCTGGTAACTAACCCGCTCAAGTTTGGTACTTCCGAACTTCTTTCAGATTTGACCCTATCTGCCTCTAAGGCAGTTATTTTCCCAACAACTTTCCAAGGTAACTTTATCCCTGACGAGACTATCACCCAAACTCGTATTATCGGTGGTCAGTCCGTTACCGCAACTGGTAAAGTTGTTTCATGGAATCCGACAACTAAGGTTCTGAAATATTATCAAAACCGTGTTGACGGTATCTTCCCTGCTGTTACTGGTTCTTTGAATGAATTTGATGGTTCAAATGCCATTCAGGGTGCTTCCTCTGGTGCATCTGGTGACCCAGATGTAAACTTCCCTGCAGTTCCCAATACTTCTTCCAGAACGATCAATAACACTGAGTATGATCTGGGTATGAAGTTTACTGCTGGGTATGCCAAATCCGAGATTGAATCTAATAGTGGCAATGTTATCTACATAGATAATAGAAGGACCATTAGTCGTGCAAACGACCAGATTGAAGACATTAAGATCGTTATTGAATTCTAATTTTTAGTACCAAAGATGCCGCAGAATACTAACCTTAACGTCACGCCGTATTACGACGATTTTGACAAGGATAAGAACTTTTATAAAGTGCTGTTCAGACCTGGATTCCCGATCCAGGCTCGTGAACTCACGACCATGCAATCAATCATGCAAAATCAGATTGAGAGCATGGGTACGCACTTCTTCAAGGAAGGTGCGATGGTCATCCCTGGTCAGATTGGTTATGACTTGAACGTCAATGCCATTCTGCTGCAGCAAAACTTCCTGGGTGCTGATGTTGAACTTTATAGGAAACAGTTAGACGGTAAGATCATTACTGGTGTTACCACAGGTATTAAGGCAAAGGTACTTTATTCTATCTCTTCAGCTAGTAGTGAACGCGGCTATATCACTCTGTATGTGAAGTACATTGATAGTGCTGATGCTACTTCCGAAGAGACTACAAAGAGTTTTAAGGACAACGAACAGTTGTTTGCTGATGGTGACATCACTTTTGGTACTACCTTGATTGAGGAAGGTTCTCCCTTCGCTCAAATGCTTCCCTCAAATGCTACGGCAATTGCATCTTCTGCCTACATCAATGAGGGCGTATATTTTATTCGTGGATATTTTGTTGACGTTCCTTCATCGTATATCATCCTTGATCAATATAGCAATACTCCATCCTACAGAGTTGGTCTAGAGGTTAGTGAATCTATTATTACTTCGGAAGACGATCCTTCTCTTAACGATAACGCTGCTGGTACTAGTAACTATTCGGCTCCTGGCGGACACCGATTTAGGATCAGAACGACTCTGGTAAAGAAGGCAGTTGACGATACTTCAGATAAAAACTTTATTGAACTTCTTCGTATTGTCAACTCTAAGGTTCAGCAGTTTGTTGAGAGAACTGAATACTCTGAACTGGAGAAGACGATGGCTCTCCGTACCTACGAAGAGTCTGGCGACTATGCAGTTGATAGTTTTGATATCAACTTTAGAGAGCACCTGAATGATGGATTTAATGATGGTGTTTATGATCCTGGCGAAGTTTCGGAAGATGGTCAAGTAGCATCTGAGGAATATGTTGCATGTGAGATTTCCCCAGGTAAAGCATATGTAAGGGGTTATCGTATTGAGAATATCGCTCCTAAGTACGTTGATATTCCCAAAGCTAGAGATACTCGTTCCATTCAAAATACTATTATTCCTTTTGAACTGGCGCAGTCTTGTCTGGTAACCAACATCTATGGTTGGCCCAATCTTACTGGTCCTAACCTGACTTATAACTATCAGGTTCTGGAACTGCGTGACAGTTTTAACCCTGCACAAAATGGTCAGACTCAAGGCAATATTATCGGTTTCTGCCGTACTGCACAACTCAGTCATGACCTAACCAATGGCGGTATCGTCAATGGTACTTTAGGAAACATGCTCTACTTCTTTGATGTAGACATGTACACTGTGATTAACACGAGTGCAGACGTTTCAGCATCTTTGCAAGTTGGCGATCTCATTGTAGGTGCCACATCTAATGCTAGAGGTTACATTCGTGAAATCAGTGGCACAACTATCAAACTTTTGGGTGTAAAGGGTAGTTTTAGAGACACTGAGCAAATCAATCTTGATGGCGTAGCTCTGACTTCTATCACCGCCGTATTTAATTACGACTTTATTGACACCAGAATGGTTCTTGGTCGCCAAGATCCCACTTCTCTGACCTCTACTATTATCTTTACTGCAGACCTCCTGCTGAATACTGCTGAAGATATTAGTGGTAAGAACTTTAATGTTGATCTGACTTCGGGTTCTCCTGCAGGTGCTGACGCTCTGCTGTCTGGTTTCACTTCAAACTTCGCTGCCGACCTCCGTCCTGGCGATGTTCTGTCAGTTGGTGTTTCTGATCCTACTGGCACCAATACCTTCCGTGTTACTTCTGTAACTCAAGCAGACATCAATACTACTAGTGCAAACCAAAACAGTGGTACAGATATTATCTTTGGCACTCCTTCTGCACAGACTGTAACTCTGGATGCCAGTAAGACTATTGGTACTGTTGCAGATGGTGACTATACTAGAGTAACTCGTCTCCGTCCCAGAGTATTCCTTAAGGACTATCAGAATGGTAACCTTACCATTGACATGCCCAAGGAATCTATCAAGTCTATCAGTGATGAATCTTTCACGGCGTATAGAACTTACAATGCTCAAACTATCATCAATGGTAGCAGAACTGTAACTCTTGGTGAGAACGAGCAGTTTGAAACTTTCAACAATGACAACTATGTCCTGGTTGTTGAAAACCAGGGATCCAGTGGCAACTATACTACTGGTGAAATCATTGACATGGAAGCTGCCGTAAATGGTGGTATCATTGCAGTTACTTTCGGTGCTGACCGTCAGACCATGACGATCACCTCTCCTGGTGGTGCTGGAACTGGTCTCTATGACGTATCTACCATCAAACTGACTGCTGCCTTCTCTAAGAACGTTGTTCAGAGAAAGGTTAAGACTGCTGCTAAGATGCAGGTTTTGGAAGTTACTAAGACCTCTAACAATACCGATGCTCCTTTGTTTGGTCTAGCATACTCCAGACTGTATGGTACTCGTATTGAAGACCAAGAGATTTCATTCGGTCTGAACGACGTTTATAAGGTCCATGCTGTTTACGAATCTAATGATGATCAAGCAGCAAAGATTCCCTTTGTAACTCTGGTTGAGTCCGCATTCTTTGCAAATGGTACTCTCATCACAGGTAAAACTTCTGGTGCTAGAGCAAGAGTAGTTGATTTTATTTCATCCACTCTTAAACTGTATCATGTAACCTTGGATGGAACATTCCTTGCTGGAGAATTAGTTGAAGGTGTTGATAGTAATGGTGATGCAATCAGCGCATTTATTTCTGATGCTGATGGTGCCATTGAAACTGGTTCAACTGATATCACCGAGCAGTACACTCTGAACCCTGGACAAGACTCATATTACTATGATATTTCTCGTCTTGTTCGCGGTGCCACTTTTAGTGCTCCCAGAAGACGAATTAAGGTAGTCTTTGACTATTTTGTTCATGAAGCATCTGGCGATTATTTCAACGCACAATCTTATGTTGGTGTTGGATATAAAGACATTCCTACCTGGAAACCTGACGGTGGTATTATGTTCCTGAGAGACACCCTGGACTTCCGTCCTGGTGTCAAAGAACTTGCCAATGGTTCTGGTACAGTCAATGCTCCATACTATGTCAATTGTACCACTCTTGACTTCCCGTCTCGCGTTTATGATTCTAGCGCAACTATCTTTGATTTGATGGATGTTAACACAACGTTCCGTTGTGACTTTGATTACTATCTTCCTAGAATTGATAAACTGTTCCTCACTCATGACGGTGACTTCCAACTTGTTAAGGGTAAGTCTGATGAAGAACCTCAGGCACCCGACAAAATGGATGCTGCCATGTTCCTGGCAACTATTGAGCACAAACCGTATAATTACGATCCAGAAAGAGATATCGTTTTCCAAGTTGAGAACAACCGTCGTTACACGATGCGTGACATCGGTAACATTGAAGAGCGTCTGACCAATGTTGAGTATTACACTTCCCTGTCTCTGTTGGAATCTGAGGCACAAAATGCTACTACTTACGATGATGATGGTCTGAACAGATTCAAGAATGGATATGTTGTTGACGACTTTACCGACCACAACGTTGGTGACGTTCTGAACGAAGACTATAAGGCATCTCTTGACTTCCAGAATGGTTATCTGAGACCTTCTCACTACACCAACAACGTTGCTCTTGAGTTTGATCCTCTGACTTCTCAAAATGTCCAGTGGTCTGGTCCAGATCCCGAAGACTTTGAAGAAGCACTGATTGTCACTCTTCCATATACTGAGGTTCAGCAGGTTGAACAACCCTATGCATCTCGTCTAGAAAATGTCAACCCCTTCAACGTATTTACGTTCATTGGTCGTTTGGATCTTCTTCCCGCTTCTGATGACTGGATTGACATTAAGCGTCTTCCTGCTCGTGTTGAAAACGTTGAAGGTGACTTCTCTTCTGTAGCTAGAGACCTAAACGTTGATAAGAATGGTTTTGCCCCGATTCAATGGGGTGCCTGGAAAACTAACTGGACTGGTGAAACTCTGACCAGTAGAAGTAACCATCGTTCTAGCACTAACCTTGGTGGTGGTCGCCGTCTGGGTCGTCTTGGTCACGCTGGTCGTCGTCAAGGTCTGTTCTATCTACACCAACGTCGTACTTATCGTGTAGTTAATAACCAGACTCGTCGTGGTGTAAGAACTCGTGTTATTCCGAAGATTGAGCGTAAGTCTCTCGGTGATACCATTCTTTCTCAAACTGCAATCCCCTGGATCCGTTCCAGAAACATCCGTTACACGATTAACCGTGCTAAGCCTAAGACTCGGTTGTATGCATTCTTTGATAAGAAACCCATCACCAACTATTGCACTCCTAAACTGATTGAACTTGTTAAGAACTCTCAGGAAGATGCTAGAACTAACGAGACTCCGTTTGTTCCTGGTGAGATTGTAAAGGGTCTTAGTTCTGACTGCCGTTTGCGTTGTCTGAAACCAAATAGTGTTTATGACACTAACCCATATACCAGTAACAATGAGGCACTTCCTTCGTCTTATTCTTCTCAGACTCCTATTCTAAACAACAACTCTGCACAACTCGCTAACATTAAAAAACCTCAAATTCGTGGAAACATTCAGGTTGGCGAGGTTCTCCTTGGTCTAACCTCTGGTGCTCGTGCTGTTGTTAAGGATCGTCGTCTTATTAGCGATAAGCGTGGATACCTTAGAGGATGTTTCTTCATCCCCAAACCTGTTAAGGATGTCAATCCTCGCTGGAAAACTGGCACTAGACTGTTCCGTTTCACTTCTAGTCCCACTAACTCTACTGTTCCTGGAACTGTTGATTCTTCTGCTGAGAAGGAGTTTACAGCAAAGGGTACACTGCAAACCGTTCGTGAGAACATCCTTGCAGTTAGAAACGCTCAGATCGTTAAGGATACTGTTACTGACCAGCGTACTGTTACCTCTACTAGAACTGAGGTTCGTCAGATTGGTTGGTATGACCCTGTTGCACAATCCTTTATTGTTGACACTGAGGGTGGCGTATTCCTGACTTCCATTGATGTATACTTTGGTAGTAAGGATGCTAATATTCCGATCTCCATGCAGATTCGTGCAATGGAAAATGGATATCCTTCTAAGACTATTCTTCCGTTCTCTGACGTTAGTTTGAATCCAGAACAAGTTGAAATTTCTGAGAACGCTGCAGTTCCTACTACCTTTACCTTCCAAGCTCCTGTTTATATCAAACAGTCCGTTGAATATTGTTTTGTTCTTCTTTCTGACTCCAACGAATATACCATTTGGATTTCCAGAATGGGTGACCTTGAGATCGGTGGAGATAGAACAATCTCCGAACAACCTTATGATGGTGTTCTGTTCAAATCTCAGAACGCATCTACTTGGACTGCCGACCAGTACGAAGATCTTAAGTTTACTATTAGACGTGCATCGTTTGACACTTCGGGCGGTATTGCTAAGTTCTACAACTCTGAACTTGGAATTGGCAACGCTGGTACACACGAACTGGTAACCAACCCAATTCAGACTATTAAACCTAAGCAAGTTCTAACTCTTGCTACTGGCACCAACTACACTCTGTCTGTTGGCGCTCGTATTTATCAGGAAACGACAAATGCCCAAGGTACAATCACCGCTTTCAATGGTACTACTGATCCCGATACTGTAACTATTACCGATGTTACGGGTACTTGGTTGGCAGGTTCTGTTGATGGTAATGGTAACACCATTCAGGGTATTGTATCTTCTGCTGCCACTGCAACCATCTACCTCTCTGCATATTCTAACGGTGAATATGTAGCAGGACAAACTGTTGTCGGTTCAACTAGTGGTGTAACTGCTGAAGTCGTATCTTGGGACAACTCTCCTTCTCCCAAAGTTCTGACCGTTAAATATGTTTCTGGGGATTTTGATCTCTCCAATGACACGATTGATGTTCAGAATAGCAGCATTACTGGTACTATTGATACTGGTGCTGCTGGTGGTGGTGCTGAGTATGCTGGCGACAGCAGAGGGGCATATCCAGTTGCACAACCTACTTACTCCAGTGAGGAGCGTGAGTGCTGGGTATTCCATCAGAACCACGGCATGATTGACCGTAGAAATAACGTTGAGATTGTTGGTGTTCAATCCGAAATTGGACCTACCACTCTTACTGCTGCTCTTGCCGCTGACGCAACTAGCATCTCGGTCGCTGCTGCTGGCACCTTCCACCAAGTTGTAAACGGTGTCGCAATTAGTAATACCAACCCTGGTTATATTAAGATTGAGGATGAGATCATCCAATACAGTGCAGTCTCTAGTGATGGTAAGACAATTACTGTTGCTACTGGAGGCAGAGGTGCTGCAACCACTGCAGCTGTTCCTCACGATAATGATACTATTGTTGAGTGCTACAACCTGGACGGCGTTCCTCTAATTGAGATTAACAAGGTACATACTTCAATCTCTTGTCCGACTCTGGATACTTACATGCTGCATCTGACTTCGGTTGCAACTACTGGTATTCGTGGCGGTGGAGTATTTGCTACTGCAACTCAAAACCTACCATTTGAAGTTATCACTCCGAATGTGAAAACTTTGATTCTGCCTAAAACTAGTCTTACCGCTCGTGCGAATACCGTATCTGGTACTTCTATGGGCACGGGTAGAGAAGCAGATATTGATCAGCAATCTTTTGTCAATGATGGTTCCTTCAATGAAATTATTCTCAACGAAGAGAACTATTACACCAACCCTCGCTTGATTTGTTCCCAAATCAATGAAGATAATGAACTTGCTGGTGCTAAATCGTTCACCTTGGAATTGATTCTCAATTCCGATCTTGAAAATGTGTCTCCTGTTGTTGACCTTGACCGCGCATCTTTGATTACGACTTCAAACCGTATCAATAATATCAATGCTGGTTTGCAGGGTGGTACTGGTTACACCATGAACTTCGGCACCAGTGGTCACGATCTCTTGGATGATCCCTCCACCGCTCCTAAGGGCGATCCCAATGAGGGCATATATATTACAAGACTCACACGTCTGGCAACTAAAGCGACTTCACTGCAAGTTTCGTTCTCTTCTAGCAGACATGTGGACACTACGTTCGCAGTTTACTATAAGGCACTCTCAGTTGGTTCTTCTCAACCTCTGGATGAACTGAACTGGGTCAACATGGGTGGTCAAACCAACTACACTTCAACCGCTACGGAAGAGGAACTTTGGAAAGACTACTCTTACGAAGCTAAGGGTCTAGATTTCAATGCATTCCAGATCAAGATTGTTATGAAATCTACTAATCAGGCTCGTGTTCCTTTGCTGGCAGACTTCCGAGCGATTGCACTTGCTAAGTAATTATGGATCCAAATAAAGATCTAATTCCTGTTGAGGGTCACGATGGATGGTTTCGTGACCCAAACTCAAATGCCATTGTCAATTGTGACAAAAGTGCGTATGAGGATTATATGGCGAAGTACAATGCTCGCCAAAAAAAGAAGGAGACCGATCAAGCTTTACAAAGTGACGTTGATACGCTAAAATCTGATGTGAGTGACATTAAGCAGCTCCTGCAACTACTACTGAAAAAAGAATCATGACTGAAAAGGTATCACAAGAGGAACTCCTGACGCAGTTTCAGGAACGTTATAATGTTCTGATTGCCGAAAACAACAAACTCTCAGAGCAAATCAAACAAAACGAGATCCAAGCACTGAAACTGCAAGGTGCCATGGAAACTCTCAATTATTACATTCAAGAGCCTCCCGAATCCCCCGACGTAACCGAAGGGGTTGAGGCAGAATGATCTGAGGGGGTCTTAGGACCCCCTTTTTTCATTTATAAATACTCTTGAGACAGTACCTGCACCGTTCCCTATATAAGAGATGGCAAATAGAATTCAACTTAGACGCGGTGGTGCTCAGGAATGGGCTAACGAAAACCCAACCCTAGCCCAAGGCGAATTAGGCATTGAACTTGATACCAACCGATTCAAGATCGGTGATGGTGTCAGGGGATGGAACACACTCCCATATGAGCGACCTATTGAGTCTGTTGCCAACACGGCAAATACTCTCGTATCTAGAGATGCTGACGGTAACTTCTCTGCTGGTGCCATCACTGCAACTCTAATTGGTAATGCTGCAACTGCATCCCGTCTCGCCAACCCTCGTCAGATTCAAATGTCTGGCGACCTCTCTGGTTCTGGTACATTTGACGGTTCGCAGAACTTGTCTCTTGCTGCAGCACTTCAAACTCTCATTTCCCTGCCACACTACGATGGCACAACCACTTCTAGTGGTCAATATACTAAGGTAACGGTTGACGCAAAGGGTAGGATCACTACTGGTTCACAACCCTCTTCTTATGTAGATTTGGGTCTGACTGACGTTCAACCTCTAGACTCCGACCTTACCGCTATTGCAAACCTGACGACTACTGGTATTGTGACCAGATCGTCTCCTGGTAATATGCTTACCAGATCCATTCAGGGTTCTTCTGGTAGGATTTCAGTTGTAAACGGCAACGCTGTTGCTGGTAACCCAACTCTTGACCTTATTGATACTACGATCGCTCTAGAAACTGAGTGGACGAATTCTGCAGGTCAATTTAATATTCCTTCGCTGATTTCTGTTGGTGGTGATAACCTCCCCGAAGCAGCAAACAGAACTGTAAACTCCACCAGATATACTGTTGATCAGTATGGTCGTTTTACTTCTGCTCTGACTATTCCTATTGCTACCGCCAGAGAAGGTAGTAAGTATCCCGCATACTCGGGTGCCACTGCATATAATAGATATGACATAATTGAAGAAGGAGGAAATGTTTATCAAGCGATTGCTGACATCACTGCAGGTCAAGGTGCTCCTTCTCACACTGATTCCTCCGATGCTGGGTCTTGGCGCTACCTCGCTGCCGCCGCGACGGAACAGAAAGGACTTGCCTCGTTTGCACAGGAAGATTTTGACGTTGACAGCAACGGGCACGTTACCATCGCCGCCCTCGGTGTAGACAATACTCAATTACAAAATAATAGAATCTCTTTTGCTGATGGAAATACAAAAGAAGATTTTGAACTTGATCAGGAACTTACTAGCACCACTGGATACCGAGGATTCAATTATCTTAACTACGTCAAAGTTAATGATACGAGCGGCAATCTTCTGTTTGGCGCTAATAATACAGGCGACGGTGGCGCTGGTGAGATTGATGTCAATGTCCGTTCCTATTTTTCTGATCCTGACATTACTCTTGACGGAGTTGTTGCTCAGACACTGGATAAGACTGGGGATGGCGACCTAACTTTCCAAACAACTCAAAATAGTGCATCTGGTAGAGCACTCAGCATTCGTGCAACTAACTCTGGTGCTGGTACTTCTACTATCAATATCGTATCCGAAGATAAGGTAAATATTCAGGCATCGGATGCAAATGGTAAAGTCCATGTAGAGGACTCAAGATTCCAAGATAACTACATCGCCACCGCCAAGACCACGATGCATTTGGATCCTGGTGATGACCGTGCTGTAACTGGTTTGGTTCGTGTCTGGGGTGACCTCCAAGTTGATGGCACCACGACGACTGTCAATTCAACGACCGTCACGATTGACGATCCTGTATTTACTTTGGGTGGAGATCAAACTCCTACCGTTGACGACAACCTAGATCGTGGTATTGAGTTCAAATACTATGATACTGCTGCTAAGCTTGGTTTCTATGGTTACGATGACTCCTACACCGACCTAGCAGGGCATGTAGGTGGGTTCTCGTTCCTGTATGATGCCACGAATAGTTCCGAAGTTTTCAGCGGTACTGACGCGGGTCTCCTGGCAGGTAACCTGAAACTCACAACTAACACCAATTCCACTTCTAATACGACTGGTGACTTGGTAGTCGCTGGTGGTGTCGGCATCAC
>Ga0181590_10000169_pt1 | contig 47206 bp, 45 predicted proteins | sample 071ome_34_FD_132446 | JGI IMG/M metagenome (GOLD analysis project Ga0181590, IMG submission 132446) | Coastal salt marsh microbial communities from the Groves Creek Marsh, Skidaway Island, Georgia - 071411BT metaG (megahit assembly) | ecosystem: Environmental > Aquatic > Marine > Intertidal...
CCAGTCAGGATCTGTCATGTCTGCCACCAAGATATCACCTTCATTAATGTCGCCCATACGACCAATGTGATCCAATACTTTGACCGAACCTTTTCCGATTCTGTGACCAACCGATCGACCTTCGCATAGAACCTTGCCGGTTTCTTTCAAAATGTATCGTTCTAAAATATTGCGATTGGATTGACTTCGAACTGTTTCTGGTCGAGCCTGTACAACATAAAGCTCGCCACTTTCACCGTCCTTTGCCCACTCAATATCCATGGGCATACCATAGTGCTCTTCAATTTTTAAAGCTGTGCGGGCTAATTCTAGAACTTCGTCATCTGTCAGTGAAAAGGTTAGACGCATTTCTCGGCTAACTCTCTCTGTTGTGACGAGTTCCTCACCGTCGGAATACACCATTTTTACCGCTTTCGCGCCTAAATTGCGTCGCAAAATGGCCGGTCGATCCGCTTTTAGTGCTTCTTTGTGTACGTAAAACTCGTCTGGATTTACAGCCCCTTGAACGACGGTCTCACCTAGTCCGTAGGCAGAGGTAATAAATACAACCTGATCAAAGCCCGACTCAGTATCCATCGTAAACATAACGCCAGCCTGAGCCAGATCGCTTCGCACCATTTTTTGAACGCCCACAGACAGGTAGACACCCATGTGTTCAAAACCCTGATGGGCTCGATAGCTAATCGCGCGATCGTTATACAAAGAGGCGAATACTTCCTTTATGGAAGCCAGTATATTGTCAACACCTGAAACATTGAGAATAGTTTCCTGTTGACCTGCAAAGGAAGCATCAGGAAGGTCTTCCGCCGTAGCGGAGGAACGAATGGCAAAGCTTTGGCTGTTGGATTCTTGCTCAATCTTGCTCACAGCCTCTCGAATGGCCTGCTCCATGTCTGCGGGAAATGAGCCTTCCATTATTCCGGCTCGTATACGCTGACCGGTTTCGGAAAGCTCAGCTAGGTTGTCTGGGTTTAAGTTAGACAGATTCTCAGTGATCATCTCATCTAGCGAATTAAACGAGAGGAAAGCTTTAAACGCATCAGAAGTGGTGGCAAAACCGTTTGGCACCTTTACGCCAGACGAGGATAAGTTCGAGATCATTTCACCTAGAGAGGCGTTTTTACCACCGACCTTATCTACATCACTCATACCAAGCTGATCAAACCATAGTATGTAATTAGTCAAAATTGCCTCCAGATGTATCTTCACGCGCCAATGGCCGGTATATTACTCTAATTCTAGTGAGTTATCGAAAGGTTGTTGATCTTAATGAAACGCCACGCTTTTTTTATTTCAGACGGCACAGGTATTACCGCTGAAACACTCGGCCACAGTCTTCTTTCTCAGTTTGAAAGTATAGAATTTGAACAAAGCACTCTGCCTTATGTGAATACAGTCGAAAAAGCAAAAGAAGTCGTCTCTAAGCTCGATCAACTCCATGAAGACACGGGCGTCAAGCCCATTGTATTCGATACGATCGTTAATCAAGAGATTAGGGAAATTTTAGCAAAGGCCAAGACGTTTAATGTTGATATTTTTGCTACATTTCTAAGTCCGCTTGAGCAAGAATTAAGCATTCATTCTTCATACTCAGTCGGAAAAAGCCACGCGGGCGGTAATGATGCGGGCTACAAAGCACGTATAGATGCAGTAAATTACGCATTGGACAATGATGACGGCTCGAAAATCAAACATTATGACAAAGCCGATATCATACTGGTCGGCGTTTCCCGTTCTGGCAAAACACCAACATGCCTGTATCTTGCTCTTCAGTTTGGTATTAAGGCTGCTAATTATCCTCTTACCGAGGAAGACCTTAATAATGCCGACCTTCCGCAAATACTAAAACAGTTCAAAAACAAATTATACGGGTTAACCATCGACCCTGAGCGTTTGGCAGCCATACGAAATGAGCGCAAAGCAAATAGCCGTTACGCTTCACTAGGTCAGTGCTACTTTGAAGTTGAAGAAGTTGAACACCTTTACCAAGCGTACAGCATTCCATTTTTGAGTACGACAGACCTGTCTATCGAAGAAATTTCAACTCGAATCGTTCACGACTCTGGATTAAAGCGGCGAGCCTAATTGACTAGGCGCTCTAGCTCCAGCTCACCTAAATCTTTCATACCAAAGGTTTGATCGCCTACTTCTATTACTCCAGCCTGATCGGTTGGAGTAATTAAAAGAAAACGGGAGTCACGAGGAATTTGCACAATTCCATAGAAATAACCATAACGGCTCCAAGACTCTGGTGAGTAATCTCTAAATGGAATGGTCGGGCGAGTTAAATAGATATAATCTGAATTTAAAAAGGCAACATTAGGCATAGCCGCCTTGCCCTGCCTAATAAAGGACTTCAAGACCAAACCGCGAGTCAAGTCCACGCCTTTGAAATCAAGCAGAATGTAATCTGTGCCAGCCGCATCTGAATAATGGTAATAACGTTCTAGGCTAAGGCTGCGAGATTCAATTTCTGCAAACATTAGATTCAAGCCCTCTCGAAAAACGAGAGCATCTTTTTTTGTCGATGCACTTGGTAGTGGACTTAGAGCTGGCTCTTCAGGGGTGTCTTCAGAGGGTTGATATGTAGCATTGTGGCTATAACCGGCATCCTGCCATGCTAGTAAACCAGCGCCTGCTAGCTTTTTTTCCACTTCGGTCGACGGCGTGAAGTCCTGAGGATTAAAGTTTGAATTCCCAGAAGTACCCGCAGTCTTGGGGGTGTCTTTCGCTTCTTCTAACTCTGCGACATGCTCGTCAGATTTAACTGTCGACTTATTAGTCTCGGGCTTCTTGCGAGTATGCATCTGCCCTCGTTCATCCACCCAGGTATAGAAACCTTCATTTTGCCCTCCTTCCTCTGGCAGCAAGGCACTGCAACCATAAAGCAAAGAAAGACAAAAACAAAAAACACCTGAGCGCATTAAAACTTGGTCCTAAACGTAATACCTGCTGCTGCCACGGTAAGCTTGGTCTCTACATCTAGGCCCGGATATGGGTTTGACACTAAGCAGGTCAAACAATCACGGTTTAGCGATCCACTGGATGTCTCAAACTCCTCTGCATCCTGTGGATCTGCGTAAATAGCTTCCTGGCTCTTCATGAAAGAAAGGGATACGTCTACTTCTGTATCTAAGTCCCATCGATAGCCAAAGCCGATGCCGTATAGAGGCGCGAAGCCAAGTGGTGCCATCACGTTTCGACGATCATTAGGTATCGACGTTTCTCGCGGCTCATAACCCATTCGAAACTTAAGACGTGTACTCATCTGATATTCAAGACCAAAACCATAGCTCCATACACTTTTATAGTTTAAGTATTGCTTTAGACTGGTGGCCGTCACCTCGGTTGGCGCAAGAATTTTCGCTGCATTCAAGAAATCCAATTGGCGATCGAAATTAAAGAGGAAATACTCCCATTCGTCATAGTCCGTCCAACCTGCGTCCACATTAAATTGGAGCTTATCGAAAAACCGTACTTTGAAGCCGGTTTGAAAGTGTTGAGGATAGGTAAACTCTGTACTCACATATCCTGTTTCTTTGCTAACCCCAGTGGGTAGCTGAAACATTGCTCCTATAATTGCACCAAATAGCGATGATCGAAACCCGCTAAAGAAGCCAGCGAAATCTCGAGAGTAATCCATTTCAAACTCACCTGTCAGGGTGGTCTTAGACTCGCTTTGATAGCTAGCACCCCAAGCAAACCAGTCTGTGGGCTCCCATAAGATACCGAGGTTGTAGGATGGTGCTAAACGATTCTCTAGCGCCATACTTAAAGTACCAATATCCCTATAAGGCCCAACACGCCCACCACACATTGAAATGAAAGGCACAAGCGGATCATCGCCGCCACCACCCTCTTCACAGCCAAAAGCGTCTTGTAGCATTTCAGTTGCGGCCATTAATATGTTTACACCACGAGCATCCTGCACAATCGCGAACGCCTGGTGACTCAATAGAAAGCCAGCACCAACGGAAAGTTCATCGTTAATTTTGTAACCAAATGACGGCGATAGGTAGGTCATTCGCTGCATAGCAAGCTGCTTTGCTTGATAGCGACCAGGGTTGTCGTCCCCTTCTTTTACAAAACCCGCCACCATTGGCATGTATACGGAGGTGGCAAAGGTAAATTTGGAACCCGGTGGATTAATTGAAATGCCACCGCTTGGCACTGCCGCCACAGGAAGATGGAGAGGAAATATGCCGATGCCAGGCAAAAAGATCCCGGGGATAGCCTCACTGGTTTTCCCGATAACAGGGTCTTCTGAGAAATCTAGTAGCTCACCTTCGCCATCATAATCTTCAGGTAAATTGAAGACCGCTTCGGAGCTGAGTATGACATTGAGTAGACTGACGCCGATTTGACGTCCATCAAGGCGTGTTAATCCAGCTGGGTTGTAGTGAATAGAGGCAATACCTGGTGGGTCTGCCGTTACCGCATTACCCATGGAAAGCGCTTTCGGATCTAGCAGCATGGATTGCCCTAGCTGTGCATGTGCGCTAGGGGTCAGCAGTAATACCAATAGAAACGGAACAATATACTTCATAGTTTTTCCACCAACCTATGAAGATTTTGCTTTTAAGCCGTTTACATCTATTGGCACCGACAAAGACAACAAAATATCTGGTGCATCATCCGTCATGCCAAAGCCCACACCCACATTTGTGATGGTCTTGGGTGAAACCCTAATACCAAGACTCATGTTAAACACGCCACTCATGGTTGCGCTGGTAGAGACCTCTCTATCCACAAGCTGCCCCTCTGAGTTTCGTGATTTAAATATGTATTTGGTCTTGTCGGTATAGCTAGCTTGGAATGATGTGCTAAGTGATACATCATAACTTAATGAATAGGCGAAACCGCCTGAAAATGCGAGACTTACACCTGGCCTTACTTCATCTAGTAGAGAGCCTGAGCGAACCTGGTTGATATCTTTTTCGGGAATGCCGTAGGTCAGGTTACCAGAACCAAATAACATCACTGGATCCACGACTTTAGAAAGAGAAAGGCCGCCAGAAAGAGAATAGTAGCCACTACCAGTCGCTAGACGCTTATTCGATATAGTCCTGAATGGGCTATCACCGGTTTTAGTTTTAAATGAGCCATTAAAGGTTTTTGTCATTTCGCCCGGAATGTAAGCGTAAGGCTGCCACCGCGCATTTAGTGAGACATCACCCAAGCCAGAACCGCTTAGTGAGTCAACAGAATCATATCGAACAGACAATGGAATCGTTACACCAAGCGTTAGGTTGTTTTCATAACCGTAATCAAAAGAAAAGTTATTGCTCAATGTGTGTACAGACGAAGGTGTGACGTCAAAACTGCGGACAGATCCATTTACAATTTCTGCAGTTATACGCTGATCTGCCGCATAACTGTAGCTAAGACTGTAGTTAAGGGATGTTTCACCTTTATTCATGAGTGAATACGTGTTTTCAGTTGCCTCAAACACTTCCTCGAGGCTCTTCTCTTCAGTCGCGTCCCCTTCCTGCTGAGTAAGAGCATCACGCGCAGCTGAAACGTCGGCCATAACATGGCCGCTGATAATCCATAATATCGGTAGCGCTATTCTCATGTACACGTGTATCACCGTCTTATTATTATTTTCTTTTAAATCGTATGGTCTTTCTCACCAGGCCTTCTGACGAAATGGTGGTTGCTTGCGATGGATCATAGCCATCATCCCCAGGCTCAACTAATACATCGTCGAACACAGAACTGTCATCATCACCGTTTTCCCAGTAGGCATCGTTCTTTGATCTGGCCAAGGCATTGGATATCTCTCGCGGCTCTGTTACGTGATCGTAAGGAAAGATGTCTCGGTACTCTTTCATTGCGAGGCGCGTAAACGTTCTTTCATCTATAACCCGTAGGTCTTCGTCCCTTAGCTCTAGCCCACCAACAGGCTTGTGCCCGTTGGGAAATACAATAAATAGTACATTGCGATCCCAAATTTCTAAAAATCGCGATAGCGTGAAACTTATATTGCCCAGTGAAGGGTCAGCCACGTAAACGTGCCCGTCTTTTACACCACGGATAACAATAAAGTGCTTAAAGCCTGCGTACTCAATGGGTGCGATCGCAGGGTGGTCTAACTTTATTAAATCTTCTTTGGCAGCCCTAAATCCACCGGATGGGTGGCCAAGAGCCGTCACCAGTCGCTTCATATCAAGCAACGAGAACCCTCTTCGTGCGACGATTTTTTCGGTGTCGCCGAACTGTAAAAGGCCTTCCATCACTTGGCGCTCTTGGAAGTTCCGCCCTAGATAGAAGTCAAGCAACGTCGTAAGTGCTGCCGAACCACAGCTGTAATCGTATTGCTGCCGAACAACGTTGTTGTATTTGAGTTCAGTAAGAGGCTCAATTTGCTCTGCCAGTCTCACAGCTTGATCACCATACCCAACCTCGAAATGCACCACGCCTTTCGGCTGGGGCTCCACTTCAAGAAACTCAGTGATCATTGTGTAACCGACTATGGAGGCTAAAAGAAAAACAACCATTAACTGTCGCGTACCTTTATTCTTATTCTTGTTCTTTAGGGAAGCGCATTGTTACATTAATTAACACTTCACGCCATAGACACAAATCTCTATCCCTATGTATTTTTTAGGTTTTTTACGCCAGCGGCCATTCAAAAACCAAATTTGCTGCACCCTTGTTCCAAACAATTGCTCACAAAATAAACTATTCTCAGCATTAACACTTGGCTTGCAAAGCGATAGAATGCCGCCTTGATTGAGAGTCGCCATGAAATTTGAAGTTATTCCACTACCCTACCTAAACAATACAGAGCATTTGTTAAGAGCTCTAAGCAAGCACCAGCATCTGATCGCATTCGAGTCAGGAAGTTCAAGTCACCCAAACGGAACCTGGTCCATAGTTTCTGCAAAACCCATTAAGACAATTGTTCAGGCTGCCCCCATAAAAGAGCTAACACCTCAGATCAATCAACTTAAGGCAGAAGCGGATGCGATAATGACCAAAACGGCCAATGCGCCTTTGGACTTTCCTTTTGCAGGCGGGGTTCTTGGTGTTTTGCCATACGATGCTGGTAGCCTGCAATTCACACCCACGAAAACATCTGGCCACCCCGCCTTCGCTGGTATATACACTTGGGCCCTACTCTTTAACCATTACAATAAAAACTTAAATCTAGTGACCTGGAATCACCCCGATTCCTTGTCGAAGGATGAAATATGTTCTTTAGTTTTCGACTTGGAAAGCAATAGCAAGACCAGTATATCTAAAAGCGCTTACGCCCCAGCAGTGTTTAAACCGCTATGGTCAACAGGCGACTACGGCAAGGCATTCGATGCCACCAAGGATTACATAAAGTCAGGCGATGTTTATCAAATCAATCTCACACAAAGGTTTGATCTAAACGAACGTCGATCGCCCATCGAAAGCTACCTATACCTTAAAGACATAAGCGTATCTCCCTATCTTTGTTATGCGCACATTAAAGAGGACTTGGTACTAGCCAGTGCCTCGCCTGAGATGTTTTTGGAGGTCAATCAGTGCAGCGTAACAACCAAGCCCATCAAAGGGACGCGCCCCGTTAGCAACAACGAAAAAGAAAATCTAAGTGCAATACACGAACTAACAAACAGTCCCAAAGACAGGGCAGAAAATATAATGATCGTCGACCTTCTTCGAAACGATCTGAGCATCACCTGCGAGAAGGTTCAAGTTAACAAATTATGTGAAGTGGAATCTTTCGAGTTAGTACACCATCTCGTTTCAACCATTCAAGCGACCAAAAAGAATAACATCACGTCATTCGATGTATTTGCAAATGCTTTTCCTGGCGGCTCAATTACTGGGGCGCCTAAAAAACGAGCAATGGAAATCATTGATGAATTAGAAGGTTCGTATCGATCCTATTATTGCGGCAGTGCCTTTGCCTGGTCGCATGATGATCAGTTGCGATCCAATATTCTTATTCGATCCTTTGTCTTTGAAGGGTCTAAAGTAACGTGCTGGGGTGGCGGCGGAATCGTAGATGATTCGGAAAAAAGAAGTGAGTATGAAGAGAGCCTCAATAAAGTATCGAGGCTCATGTCATCGATTTAGTTTACAGGCTTAGATCACGATTGCTGGCCTTGAGAAATTCTTTCTTAAGGTCTTCATACTCGTGAACAGCTGGAAACTGAGGAAATTCGTCAATAACATTTTGCGGTGACTTAAACAAAATCCCAGCATCCGCCTCAGACAGCATCGTGGTGTCATTGTAAGAGTCACCAGCAGCAATACAGCGGAAATTCAATCCGTGAAACGCCTTGATCGATTGGCGTTTGGGATCAACCTGACGCAATTTGTAGTCGGTTATATATCCTTCTTCACTCACTTCTAGTTTATGACAAAACAGAGTTGGATAACCTAGCTGAGCCATTAACGGCTTAGCGAACTCATAAAAAGTGTCAGATAAAATGACAACCTGAAAACGCTCTCTTAGCCAATCAATAAACTCTTTAGCACCCTCAAGAGGCTTTAGTGTCGCAATCACCTCTTGAATGTCATCGATTTTAAGATTGTTATCCTCAAGTATTTTAAGGCGCTGCTTCATTAAAACATCATAATCAGGAATATCACGCGTTGTCGCTTTCAATTCTTCAATTCCGGTTTTCTTTGCGAACTCAATCCAAATCTCAGGAATGAGAACCCCTTCCAAATCCAAGCACGCTAATTCCATGATGATACTCCAACAGTTTTTATGGAAGGCGGTACTCTATACATCTATTATTCGCCTTTCAATAATTCAGAGTGACCGCTTATAAGTTAGTGGCATAAAATTATTATTAATAATTATTAATTTATATAAGCAGTCAGTGATACCTTTTGCGCAAGCCCAAACAAACAAGGCTAGAGAGAGCATGCTAACAACCGCTGAAATTGACGATTTGGATCAAAAACTAAAAGAATTACAGCCAAAACCCATTCTTAAAGAGGCACTGGAGCGCTTTGACAATATTGCGATCTCCTTTAGTGGCGCAGAGGATGTGGTTTTAATCGATATGGCCGTCAAGCTGAAAAAGGACGTTAAAGTCTTCAGTTTGGACACAGGTCGACTGCACCCTGAAACCTATCAATTCATCGAGGATGTCAGAAAGCACTATGGAATCGCGATCGACATCGTTACCCCCGACAAGGAGGCTCTGCAGGCCTTTACCAAGGAAAAGGGGTTATTTAGCTTTTACGAGGACGGCCACGGAGAATGCTGTCAGGTCCGCAAAATCGCCCCATTAAAAGGCCATCTTCGTACAGTAGATGCATGGATTACAGGGCAGCGTAAAGACCAGAGCCCAGGCACTCGCACTGAGATTCCAACCTTCCAAAAGGACACTTTCGAAGGCGCGACTGGAGACCTATACAAGTTTAACCCCTTGGCGAACTGGACGTCAGAGGATGTTTGGACCTACATAAAAATGTTCGATGTCCCTTATAACAAGCTGCACGAGCAAGGGTACATCAGCATTGGCTGCCAACCCTGCACCCGCCCTGTTCTGCCCAATCAGCATGAAAGAGAAGGAAGATGGTGGTGGGAGAATGAAGGCCACAAAGAATGCGGCCTTCATGCGTCAAACCTCATTCAAAAGGGCTAGACGCATACACCCCCCTAAGTGCTTACCGCTTAGGGAGGTCCAAGGCTGAGAACATTTCTTCTAGCTCCGCCCTGCTATGGCACTGCGCCGCCTTATCTATGGTGGCGCGATCAAGGTGTGGGGCAAATCTTGTCACAAAATCATACATGAAGCCCCTTATAAAGGTGCCTTTTCTGAAGCCTATCTTAGTAATACTGTCTTTAAATAAGTGGCTAGCGTCGATTGCAACAAGATCTGAATCTTTATCGAGGTCAATGGACATGGTGGCGACAATACCCACACCTAACCCCAATCTTACATAGGTTTTAATAACGTCTGCGTCCGCCGCAGTAAAGACCACCCTCGGGGTAAGACCCTTAGCCTTAAATGATTCATCTAATTGAGAGCGACCAGTAAATCCGAACACATAGGTCACCAACGGAAATGTAGCCACCTCCTCTAGGGTAGGCTGACCACGTTGCGCCAAAGGATGGGTTTTTGGAACGAGGATGCTGCGGTTCCAGCGATAGCAAGGCATCATAATCAGGTCGTTAAAGTGATCCATAGCCTCTGTAGCTATGGCAAAATCAACCGTTCCATCGGCCGCCATTTCGGCAATCTGAGTTGGTGTACCCTGATGCATATGGAGGGAAACATCAGGAAACTGACCAATAAACTCTCTAATAATGCCTGGCAATGCATAGCGAGCCTGGGTGTGAGTAGTAGCGATAGATAGGCTACCCTTGTTCTCATTGCTAAATTCTTGCGCAACCTGCTTAATACTTTCAACTTTTCGCAGTATTTCGCCAGCCACTTTTAAAATGGCCTCCCCTGCAGGGGTTACCCTAGTTAAATGCTTGCCGCTACGAGCAAAGATCTCAACCCCCAGCTCGTCCTCCAGTAGGCGAATCTGCTTACTAATCCCCGGCTGTGAGGTATATAGCACCTGCGCAGTGGCAGAGACATTTAGATCATGATGCGCAACTTCCCATATGTAACGCAATTGCTGTAGCTTCATAAGCCCTCCAGGCTAAGGCACCACCCAAATGTGCATAAAGTTATAAAAATATAAATAAATATTCTTTTCCAGAATAGATGCAAACCGATAAATTTACCAGCGCATTCATTTTCTCACTTATATGTTATAAGCATAGACTATATTCATGGAATTTCTGTTATATGCCATTTCCGGTGCCCTAGTGGGTTTCATTGTCGGTTTAACCGGCATCGGAGGTGGCTCACTCATGACACCACTGTTGTTACTCTTTGGTATCCCGCCACATATTGCTGTCGGGACTGACCTGCTTTACGCCGCCATTACAAAAGCGTCTGGAGTAGTTGCCCATCACAAGCAAAAAACCATCAAATGGCCTATTACCATTACCATGGCCATGGGCAGTATCCCTGCTGCCGTTATAACTGGGATCGCACTCAGCTTCTTTTTTGGTGATTACGAGCAGTACACCGGCATCATTACCACCAGTCTTGGGGTCATGTTAGTTATTACAGCAACACTTCTTATATTTCGCAAAAAATTACAGATATTTGCGAATGCTCAAGCCGATGCTGGCACTGGCAGCCCACTTCAACGACACAAAGCCTCCCTTACGCTGGCAATGGGCGCCTTGCTTGGTGTGTTCGTTACATTGTCTTCAGTAGGTGCTGGGGCCATCGGCACAGCTATTCTCCTTGTGCTTTATCCTAAGCTCAAGTCTGTACAGGTCGTAGGAACCGATCTGGCGCATGCAGTACCGTTAACACTGATCGGTGGCTTTGTGCATATGGGGCTGGGGAACGTCGACTACAGCTTACTATTTGCGTTATTAATTGGGTCTATTCCGGCCATCCATTTAGGAAGCAAGGTGGGATCAAAAATCCCAGAAAACATATTAAGGCAAGGTCTAGCCGGTCTTTTAATGGGTCTAGGCGCTAAATATATATTCTTTTAGACCAAATTAAGAACGGCTTAAACTATTTAAATTCACCATGGGGATCATATAGATTGGAATGGGCGACATCTGAAGCACCTTGGTGACCACAGAGCCCATTAAACCACCCCGATAAGCATGCTGGCCGTGACTGCCTAGCACGATCAGGTCGGCATTTCGTATCTTCGCCTGCTCTATTATCGTTTCAGCAGGCTTGCCAAGCTCAACCAATACCTCACCCAGAACGAGATTGCTGATATCCTGCTGGTAATCCGATTCGAGCGTGTCACAAACCTGCCTTTTAATCGAATCCAGCACCTGCGCCATCCCCTGCTCTCTCAGATAGGCTTTGCGTCCATCATCTATATAGGTATCGATTATGGACTCTGCGAACACCCCCATAGGCTCAATAACATGAAGGATATCAACCTTGGCACCCGTTGAGGCTGACAAACGAGCCACTTGATTTAACACGTACGGACCATAGAGGCCTAAATCCGTCGCATAAAGAATATGTTTTAACATGACGACTGCTTTTCACTCATGTAAACAGCATAGCACCATTTTTTTGTGTCTATACTTTAAACAGTTTTACAGGAGGAGACAGCCATGTCCGATAAAATGCTATCCGTTTCTGAAGCATGCACCGTGCTAAATGTAAGCGAAACCACGCTAAAACGCTGGGCACGAGAACACCTATTGAAGTCAGTAAAGGACGGTGGTGATTTAATGTTTCCAGAAGGTGACGTTCTAAAATACAAAGAAATAAACGACCGCTTGAGAAAATAACATCCCAAACGCCTATTTTTGCCGCCCAAATGGGCGGTTTAGATCTTTCCTATCGTTTTAATTGACATTTCCCCTTTCAGAAACCTTCTCTTGTGCTCTATCATAGACCCCTTGCTACATAGGTCGTTTCGGAATAAGAATCAATGTCAGATAAACGAGTAGAAGATTTAAATATAGAAAGCACCACTACGCTGATCACACCCGAGCAGCTAAAAGCTGAGCTCCCGATCAGCGAAAAAGCGGTCAATATCGTAGAAAAAGGTCGTCAAGCGGTGCGCGATATTTTGGATCGTAAAGACCATCGTCTTTTTTTAGTGGTCGGCCCATGCTCTATTCACGATGTTACCGCAGCCAAAGATTACGCTGAGCGCCTAAAAGCCCTTAGTGAGGAAGTGAGTGACACACTCCTTCTTGTTATGCGTGTTTACTTTGAAAAGCCTCGTACTACAGTTGGCTGGAAGGGCTTAATTAATGATCCGTATTTAAATGACACATTTAAAATTGAAGATGGATTAAAGATTTCGCGCAAGCTGCTAATTGATCTTTCGGAAATGGGCCTACCATTGTCCACTGAAGCGCTCGATCCTATTAGCCCTCAATACCTTCAAGATCTGATCAGTTGGTCAGCAATTGGCGCTCGTACGACAGAGAGTCAAACTCACCGTGAAATGGCCAGCGGTCTTTCTTCTGCAGTAGGCTTTAAAAATGGCACCGATGGTAGCCTAACGGTCGCTATCAACGCTCTGCAATCCGTTGCCAACCCCCATCGCTTCCTTGGTATCAATGGCGACGGTCAAGTGAGCGTAGTAAAGACCAAGGGCAATCCATATGGTCATGTCGTGCTGCGCGGTGGTGGCGGCAAGCCAAACTACGATTCTGTTAGCATTGCTTTATGCGAGCAGGAAATAGAAAAATCTGGCATTGCAAACAACATCATGGTGGACTGTAGCCATGCCAACTCCAACAAAGATCCATCTTTGCAGCCACTCGTCATGGACAACGTGACCAATCAAATTATCGAAGGCAATCAATCTATTGTTGGCCTAATGGTCGAATCTCACATTAAATTTGGTAGTCAAAGCATTTCAGACAACCTAGATGACCTTGAATACGGCAAGTCGATTACCGATGGCTGCATCTCTTGGGAGCAAACAGAAGACGCCATCAGAAAAATGAGAGATAAACTCAAAGACATACTGCCGAAACGCTAGAATTTAAAGGGTCGCATTGCGACCCTTTTTTATTTTTGTGGTAGAATCCGCGCTCAATAAAATATGAGTGCTGGATATGACACAACCTAAAGTCGGCATCATCATGGGCTCCACTTCCGATTGGGCTACCATGGAAAAGGCTGAAGAAGTACTGGTAAAGCTAGGCGTGGCTTATGAAGTGAAAGTGGTTTCAGCCCACCGTACACCAGATTTGCTTTTTGAATATGCCGAAACTGCAGAATCGCGAGGCATTGAAGTCATCGTTGCAGGTGCGGGTGGCGCAGCTCACCTCCCTGGCATGGTCGCTTCAAAGACTCACCTCCCCGTCTTTGGTGTTCCCGTCAAAAGCAAAGCATTAAACGGTATCGACTCCCTATTATCTATTGCTCAAATGCCGGCCGGCATTGCTGTAGGTACCTTAGCAATAGGCCCTGCGGGTGCTGCCAACGCGGGGCTTTTAGCCGCACAGGTTGTTGCTCTTCATGATGACAATGTAAGAGCTAAACTCATTGAGTTTCGCCGCACCCAAACCGAAAAAGTGCTTTCCATTCCAGATCCAAGAGAAATCTAAGCATGTCCGTTAAAACTGTAGGCGTTATAGGTTCGGGCCAGCTTGGCCGAATGATGGCCATCGCAGGTGCCCCATTAGATGTTGAGTTCGTGTTCTTTGATGAGGCACTCAGCTCACCAAGCTCGTCGTTTGGACCAACGATTCAGCCAAGCAGCAAAGATGCACTCGCGAGCTTCTTGGATAAAGTAGACGTTGTGACCTACGAAAGTGAAAACACAGATGCCGAGTTGGTTGAGAAGATCGCAACCAGCACACCCGTCTACCCTTCCGTTAAATCCCTTAGATTTAGCCAGCACAGGCTCACTGAAAAAACCTTGTTCAATGAGCTTGGCATTCAGACAGCAAAATTTGAGCGTGTGGCTAGTGAAGCTGACTTAGATCAGGCCATAGAGACACTAGGTCTCCCCCTGATCCTTAAAACCACTACCATGGGGTACGACGGTAAAGGGCAAGCCTTAGTTAAGACCCTGGATGACGCCAAAACCGCTTGGAATTCCCTAAAAGGAAATGAACTCATTGCTGAGTCATTCGTTACATTTAGCCGAGAACTCAGCATTATTGCAGTGCGCAGCACAAACGGGGATATCAAAATATACCCGCTTGCTGAAAATGATCACAGCAATGGAATCCTTCGGGTTTCTAGAGTGCCAGCACAAGACGTATCCACTGAAAAACAAGAGCAAGCCGAACGATTTATTTCAACCCTGCTATCGGAACTTGACCATATAGGCGTACTGACACTTGAACTATTTGACACCGAGACAGGCTTAGTGGCGAATGAGATGGCGCCACGTGTGCACAACTCCGGACACTGGTCAATTGAAGGTGCTTACTCGAGCCAGTTTGACAATCACGTTCGAGCCATTACAGGAATGCCACTAGGTGATACATCCACTGCCCACCCGCACTGTGCCATGGTAAATATCATTGGCAAATTTGGCGACCGGGACTTGGTGTTATCAACCAAGGGGGCCTATCTGCATATGTACAATAAGACCGAACGACAAAATCGAAAAATTGGTCATATAAACATCATTGCTGAATCGGAAGGAGAACGAGAGCAGTTGATACAAAAATTTGAGGCATTCATTAAAGAGTGCGGATAAAAAAAGGCCCTGTGAGGGCCTTTTTTTTGTTGGAGAGCGCAACAGCTTACATGTACGCATTGTCTGCTTTAGAATGATCTGTCACATCCCTAACACCTGCCAACTGCGGAAGCTTGCTGAGCAAGGTTTTTTCAATCCCCTCTTTCAGGGTTACATCCACTGCACTACAACCCTGACAGCCACCACCAAACTCTAAAATGGCCAATCCATCTTCAGTGACCTCAACCAACTTAACCTCTCCGCCGTGGCTCGCTAGGCCTGGGTTAACTTCATTATAGAGAATGTAGTTAATTTGATCCTCAACCGGACTGTCGCTATCCACTCTAGGCATTTTTGCATTTGGCGCCTTAATAGTGAGCTGGCCACCCATTTTGTCTTTCGCAAAATCGATCTTTGCTTCTTCCATATAAGGTAGACTTGGCTTATCTAGATAAACCCGCAGATCGTCCTTATCTAAAATCTCATCTGCCTGATTAACTTCTTCCGGGCGACAATAGGCTAAACATGTTTCAGCATAAGGCGTGCCGGCCTGAGTAATAAAAACCCGAACAGCCATTCCTGGCGTGTTTTGCTTCGCCAATAGCTCTACCAAATAATCTTTGGCTGCATCTGTGATCTCTAGCATGTGCTGACCTCAAAATCTTTTGCCGGATTCTAACTAAGTTCCGGGCAAATTCCAATCCATACCTTTTTACTCAAGTATTTAAATTGACAAAATCGATAATAGTTATAAGAAATTAACCATTTTCTAGATAAGGCTATTTTGATACTGTGCGCACCAAATGATGAGAGACCCCAAGGTTTAAACTCGGTATGTATCAATACGATGGCTATGATCAAAAGATCGTTGATGAGCGCGTCGCTCAATTTAAGGATCAAACGCAACGCTACCTTGCAGGTGAGCTAAGCGAAGAGCAGTACCTTCCTTTGCGCCTTCAAAATGGCCTATACGTTCAGCGCTTCGCCCCCATGTTAAGGGTTGCGGTACCTTACGGCTTACTTTCAAGCAATCAGGTTCGTAAACTTGCACACATTGCCCGAACCTATGACAAGGGCTATGCGCATATCAGTACACGCACCAACTTCCAATTCAACTGGCCTAAGCTCGAAACCGTTCCAGATATCCTAGAAGAGCTTGCATCTGTACAAATGCACGCCATTCAAACCAGCGGTAACTGTATTCGAAATACCACTACCGACCAGTTTGCCGGCGTCGTAAAAGGCGAAATTGTCGACCCTCGCCCGTATTGTGAAATCATTAGGCAGTGGTCAACTTTCCATCCTGAATTCGCTTTTCTTCCAAGAAAATTCAAGATAGCTGTAAACAGTCATGAAACCGACGATCGCGCAGCGACCTTGCTTCATGATGTTGCCATCAAAGTCAAATTGGTTGATAGCAAAGTGGTCTATGACGTTTATGTCGGCGGCGGCCTTGGTCGAACACCTATTATCGCCTCACTGGTCGAGGAAAATCTGGCTGAAGAAGATCTACTCACCTATTTGGATGCTGTTCTTCGTGTTTATAACCTGCATGGTCGACGTGACAACAAGTACAAAGCTCGAATCAAGATTCTTGTTAAAGCACTGGGTGTCGACGCTTTCCGCAGCAAGGTTCACGCAGAATGGGAACGCCTAAAAGGCGGGCCTGGCACGCTGACACAGACTGAAATCAATCGCATTAAAGGTCACTTCACAGCCCCAGAATATCGCGATTTGGATGATCTACCAGCAGCCCTATCTGAAAAACTTGAAAACAATAAAGCGTTTTCAAACTGGTACAAGCAAAACGTACACCCTCATAAGGTAAATGGCTACGCTATTGTTTCACTTACCCTTAAGAAGCTAGGTGTGCCGCCAGGTGACATCACCGACAAGCAGCTAGACGTAGCTGCTGACTTGGCTGACCAATATAGTTTCGGAGAAATCCGCAGCACACACGAGCAAAACTTAGTTCTTGCAGATGTTGAACAAACCAAACTTTATGAGCTTTGGGAAAAACTAAAAGAGAATGGCTTTGCCACCCCCAACCTAGGCCTTTTAACTGACATGATTTGCTGTCCGGGCGGCGATTTCTGTGCGCTTGCAAATGCAAAATCAATTCCGGTAGCTGAGGCGCTTCAAGAAACGTTCGACGACCTGGATTATCTACATGATATCGGTGAAATCGATTTAAATATTTCAGGCTGCATGAACGCCTGTGGTCACCACCACATCGGTCATATAGGTATTCTTGGGGTTGATAAAAAAGGTGAAGAGTTCTACCAAATTTCCTTGGGCGGCAACAGTGGTCCAGATGCCTCACTTGGTAAGATCTTGGGACCTTCCTTTGCTCGAGCAGACATGGCCAATGTCATTAAGAAGATCATCGAGACCTATATCGAAAAGCGTGTTGAAGGTGAGCGTTTCATTGAAACCTACCAACGACTAGGCCACGAAGTATTCAAGGAGCGCGTATATGCCAAATCTAATTAATGAAAACAGCGTACTCAACGCCTCTTGGGTCACCATTAGCGATGCAGAAGCGCTTTCTGGTTCAAACCTGTACGTGCCAATAAGCATCTGGCTGGAACACGCTAACGATCTTGCTGGTCGCTCCGATGTGGCCCCTATTATTTATGGTGATACTGTGCTGGATGAGGTTATCGACAGCATTCGTACTTGTGAAGCCATCGCCATCGACTTCCCAGCCTTTACCGATGGCCGTGGTTACAGCCAGGCACGCCTGCTTAGAGAGAAATTCGAAGTTAAAAGCGACCTACGCGCTATTGGCGACGTACTGCTGGACCAAATCTTTTTCATGAAGCGCTGTGGTATCAGCAGCTTCGAACTAAAAGACGGTATCGATGCAGAGAAAGCCCTAAACTACTTAAATACGTTCAGTGATCCATATCAAACGTCTGTTGAGCGACCTACCCCCCTCTTTACTCGTAGGTAACCCCTAAAAAAAGGAATAGGCTTTCGCTTATTCCTTTACTACCTTGTCGTTTTGTATCACTCTTCTACGTAAGGAGTGATCATGGAACACCATCTATTTACCTCGTTTTTCGTTATTTTCACAGGCGCTGCCGTTTTGGCCACGCTTTCTCTCTACACTAAACAACCCATCATAGTTGCCTATGTAGCCGTAGGGTTGATCGCAGGCCCATCTGGTCTTCAGTATGTATCTGATCCTCTGCTTATATCTGAAATAGCCCACATAGGGATCGTATTTTTGCTTTTCCTGCTGGGGCTAGATATGCAACCGTCTAGCCTGATGCACGTAATCAAAAAAGTAAGCCCTGTCGCACTCATGAGTTCCATTGTTTTCTTTGGGTTTGGCTACGTATTCGGAAGCCTGTTCGGATTTTCACAAATCGAAAGTCTAATCATTGGCGCAGCCATGATGTTTAGCAGTACGATTGTTGGCATTAAATTACTGCCTACCACGGTACTTCACCATAAGCATATGGGCGAAATTATGATCGGGCTTCTTTTGCTACAGGATATCCTGGCCATTCTCGTGCTAATCGTACTGGATGGCGCTAGCGGACAAGGCAGCCAGAATTTAGCGATCACACTGCTTAGCCTACCTACCTTAATTTTAATAGCGTATTCCGCAGTTCGCTGGGTCGTACTGCCGCTACTGATGAAATTCGATCTTTTCCATGAATACCTTTTTCTAGTTGCTATTGGATGGTGCCTAGGAGTGGCAGAACTAGGTGGATTAATGGGTTTGTCAAAAGAGATGGGGGCATTTATTGCGGGTATCACTCTAGCGACTCATCCCGTGTCGCAATTCATGACCGAAAAACTAAAACCCATTAGGGATTTTTTCTTGGTTTTATTTTTCTTTGGTTTGGGCGCTGGGTTTGACTTGAGAGTTTTGGGCGACATTTGGATGTACAGCATCATTCTTACTGTCGCAGTTTTAATAATTAAACCCGCCACGTTTAAATTCCTGCTATCTCGTCAATCAGAAACACCAAAACTCGCTTGGGATATCGGCTTTAGACTTGGACAAATAAGCGAGTTTTCATTACTCATAAGCTATTTAGCCGCATCGGCTTTACTCATCGGAAAAGAGGCGGCACACCTCATCCAGGCGACCGCCATTCTCACATTTATACTATCAACCTATATCGTGATTTTTAATTATCCTAATCCAATTGCGCCTTCAGAACATTTGCGAAGAGATTAACCGTGACGAAGAACATAATGCCCTGATGAGTCACCACTTAAAATTCTTGATAATCGATCACTGAGATCATTTAACGTGATTTCATGGGTATGCTCTTCCAGATTCTCAAGCGTCCAGTCTACCGCCAGCTTATTCCATAGGGACTGTTTGGTTTCTATGGGTAACTCTACCGAATCCACACCTAATAAGTTCACCCCTCGCAATATGAAGGGTAAGACAGTTGTGTTTAAAGCAGGCGACTCTACCAAGCCACAGCATGCAACGGATCCTTGATAGCCAGTCTGTTTGAGCAAAGCATCTAGAGTCTCACCGCCAATCGTGTCGATAGCCGCATCAAAGCTCGGCTTCCCTAAGGGTCTTTTCTCAACCGGCGCCTTCAGATCATCCAGCAGTATACATTCATGGGCCCCAATTGCTTTTAGCTCACCCATCTTCGACGCGCTACGTGTGACAGCAATTGGCTTAAAACCAAGCTTAGCCAACAGCTGAATGGCAATGCTGCCAACCCCACCAGAACTCCCTGTTACGGCCACCTTGGCACCAGCATTAATATAGGGCAGCAGTTTTTCTACACACAATGCTGCAGTTAAACCAGCAGTTCCCCAGCTCATTGCAGCTCTTGCACTCATGGCCTCAGGACGCGCTACAACCCAATTAGCTGGTACAGTAATTAGCTCTCCAAAGCCACCATTGGTATTCATTCCTAAGTCATACCCAGTAACAATGACCTTATCCCCCACCTTAAAATTGGCGTCATTTGAGGCCTCTACAACTCCAGCAGCATCAATACCTGGCGTATGAGGATACGATCTTGTTACACCTTTGTTTCCTGAAAATGACAAGGCATCCTTAAAATTCAAGCTAGAGAACTCAACTCGAACACGAACATGATTCTCAGGAAGCTCCGCAACCTCAAGATCATCGATTGATGCGAGAAAGCCGCCATTTTCTTCTTTAACTCGGAGTGCTTTGTATTTCATTATTACCTCACACAAACCAACGCTTATGAGCAAGTTTTTCGATCAAGCTCTCACCGGCTTTTTCTAGGGCCACCTGAGCGCCCAACCCAAGCTTTTTAGCCACAGTTTTCTTAGGCTCATGCTTAATTTGAATTAGGGTTTTGGTCAAACTAGACTCCAGCAAATAGCCGTCGCTCGTTTCAATACGATCAATTAAGCCCATTTCTTTTGCTTGATTGCCATACCAAACGTCACCATTGGCCACCTTTACCACATCCAGTTCAGGCCGATACTTCGAGACAAACTCTTTGAACATGACGTGAACTTCATTTAAATCATCTTTAAACTTTTCTCGAGCCTTATCAGTATTTTCGCCAAACACCGTAAGCGTTCTTTTATATTCGCCTGCTGTGTGGACCTCAAAATCGATATCATTCTTCTTTAACAATCTGTGGACATTGGGGACCTGGGCGATCACACCAATTGAGCCAAGAACAGCAAATGGCGCGGCAACAACCTGATCAGCTACACAGGCCATCATATAGCCGCCGCTCGCCGCAACGCGGTCGACACATACGGTAACCCTGATGCCTTTGGCTCTTAACCGCTCAATCTGCGCAGCAGCATAGCCATATTGATGAACCATTCCACCGCCACTCTCTAGTCGAACAATCACTTCATCTATATCTTGCTCTAGAGAGAGGATCGCAGTCACATCCTGTTTAAATTGTTCAACCTGGGAGGCCTTAATATCTCCATGAAAATCCATAACGTAACAGATGGGCCGGTCTGCTTTATCCGACTTTTCTTCTTTCTTGGATTCCTTTCTTTTTTTCTTGAGCACTTTCTTATCTATGGTTTGATCCTCAAAGTGCTCTTTAACCTTACTCAACTTTTCGTTCAGGTTGATTAACTTTGGCAAGTTGCTTTTTTGTTTTTGACCGGCAGACGCAATAAGACCAACCACCAATCCAATCGCCACCACTATGGTGACTGCTTTCAACAAGAACAATCCGTAATCTGCTAAAAATTCCACTCGATATCCTCTAGTTCGTTAACAAGCCAAGTGTAACAAAGCCGCCGCCCCTCGCCAGAGATTATTTAATAAATCATCTCGGTTTGTATTAGCCTTTACATATAGCTCAAAATACACACAACTAATCAGTTTAGATATTTTCAAACAATCGTATGATTTGCTATTGACACTTAAATGCAGGTTCCTTAGTCTGCCTGTACTGACAACTGTCAGACAATGGCTTGATGGTTATTTGTACAATTTGCCAAGCCAACATTCCGATAACAAAGAAGGAAAGTACTATGACTTCAGTTGCTGACATCATTGAACAAATGAAAGGCAAATTTAACGCCGACGCTGCAGCAGGCATGGAAAACGTTTTCCAGTTCAGCATCGAAGATGGTGATGATTACTACATTGCTATTAACAACGGTGAATTCGAAATCGGTCAAGGCACTCACGACGATCCATCTGTTACTCTAATCATGAGCACAGAGACCCTAGTGGGCATCATGACTGGTGAAACTGACGGCATGCAAGCCTTTATGGCTGGTCAACTTCGCGCAGAAGGTGACATGATGCTAGCGACTAAACTTGGTGAGCTTTTCCCAGTTTAATAAAAAAAAGGGGCATAGCCCCTTTTTTTGTCTTTCTAATACCGCCTTCTTTTACTCCCAGTCCTGCACAAGAGACTTAGCTGTTTCATTTAGCGCCTCCCCTACCAAGCCGTTTTGAGTCAGACTGACTTCAAAAATAGCGCCATCGGCCATGGGCATGTAAGCCGCGCTACCGTATTGTGCCGATAAAAAGCCCAGCCATTTGTTCTTATACAGAAAATTCCAGACATCCAAAGATTCTGTTTCTATCAGCCCGTAAACCGACTTCTCAGTCTGACGCTCTTGCTCTAAAGAGAGGTATCGGCCGGTTAATCTTTCCAGCCTATAGAGAGGAAGATCCCCGAACCCGACCCCGGATAGCATGCGTGCGTCTAGCTGCCACTGATCGCCATGAAGCCTAAACACCTCCTTCATGCCAGTGGATGTGACCAGCTCAACCTCAAACTCCTGCGACTGCAACTGGTCAAACGAGAGCGTAGCAATAACCTTAGGCTCGGGTGCATAGCTAAACTGGCTAAATGTATAGCCAACAAGTCCAAGGGAGAGCGAAAAAAGAACCAAGAACAGTCCGAAGGAGCCCCTCAACCACTGGATAATCCATTTAGGCGAAAGGAGTAATTTGAGAGCCGCAAGCATGGCGGCGGCGGAAATGACGGCTGCTATCCCTATTAGCACATACTGCATCATAATTAGACTTTATACCCTAGCTGACCAATACTCTTGACCGCTAATTCTAAGATATCTTGGCCGCCGACATCAGACTGAGACAGCGTTTCTGCGAAGTACTCGACACTTGTCAATGCATCAGCCAATACCTCAATCCTGGCGCCATCGGCTGGCATGTCGGTATTGACCACCTTCTTATCGAGGAAATCAACGGCAGAAGCTACAACATTTGCAGCTCGCCCGTGATCAAGAAAGATCAATCCACCTTTCACGCCGGTTAATGCCGAACCTATGTTCACTAAATGCAATTTATCACCGGTTTCGGAATAGCTTGCCAGAGCACGCTTCGCCACTGACAAACCCGCTTGAATCTCATCAAACAACACCAGCCGGGCCTCGTAATAATGGCCAGCTCCAATAATTCCACCATCGTTTGCCACTTGCCCTTTAGCAAACCCATCGCATGCCAATTCCACTTGAAGCAGAGCGTCGGCAATCTTAGCAAGAGACTCCACCCTGTCTGGAGATGTGCTGGCGGCAACATTTTTGACAAAACCTTGTTGTTGCTTAACCACTTCCGATAAGGGTTCTTGGTGAACGACTTTTAGTACATTGGATATATCGATAAGCTTAACGGAAAGCTCGTCATAACCATCTTCGTTTAATACGTCTTTAGCAGCTGAATCGAGTGCCGATTTAACCGCTGCAATCTCTTCTTTTAGAGAGCGTGAAAGCGCCTCCCATGCGTGTATATCCGGACCCGACATGGCCTTTCGGATCTTTTTGAGATCTTTTTCAGTTTCAGAGCTTTTAAGTACGAAACAAGATTTAATTTTCGCAACTTCTCCGGTCTCGGTCTCGCTGATGGCAATCACGTATAGCAAGTCTTTTAGCACCTGATTCGCTTGGGCCGAGGTAAAGACTTTAACCCCCTCTTTAATCATTAGCTTCATGAGCAAGTCTAAACGCCCAAAAAGAAGCTTGCGATTCAGTGTTAGCTCGTAATCTTCACGCACCATAACTGAGACAGTTTGGTGGGCTGCCCACCAAAAGGACCAAGCCACAGACCCTCGACACCCCTGCTCAAGCAACGATAGACTTCGCTCAATAAGCTTAAAGCCGACTTTTTCTTCTTTTGACCTTAGCACTCGAACCAGCCCAGCCTGATACATCAACCTTAAACGGGCAAGATGGGGCTTTAGATTAAGAGTAGACTTTTCGATTTGAGGTAATTGAGGACGCAGGTTTACATTAAAAAAATGAGCGTCTGAAATGGGCTTATGACCGCCGGCTTTGCGCACCAAATTCACAAAAGGAATGACCAGAACAGGATAATCTCGCTCATTTTCAAGCAGTACATCAAGGTACTGACCAAGCCCCAAAAGAGCCTGTCCAAGTGCCTCTATTTTGGTGTCAAGCTTAACCGCGCCGTCCCCGATAAGGGAGAGCATTTCTGTCGTCAGACTTTCAGGGCCCTTCAGCTCGAGAAGTTTGAACGTGCCCCGCGCTAAATTCAGCTCATCAGCAAATAGCTTAAGATCGTTCGGATCAGAGACTTCAGCGAACTTCGCAAAATAGCCCTCTGCCTTTTGAAGGGTCGCTTCGAGCTCCTTTCGAACTAAGCTAATTGAAATACTAATGCTTGAGGCCTGATTCATGGAGCCCTATCTACCTAATGTTCTTTGTTATTCTATTAAACTTAAATTGCTATCCTAGCAACCCCATTCTAGCGTCAAAAACCTTTGATTTCATTGATTAAATTCACGATTGCTCGGCGCCTGGCCATTTCACATCATCGGATTTTCCAGTCATGAATTTCAAAAACTCATCGTGTGCCGCTTTTTCGTTGGATGAAACCTGCCAGCTAGGCAAGTTTTGGGCTATTTGAGCATCGACCCTTATGATCGATTCGCCTTCGCCCTTTTCCTTATCACCCTTTTCCTCATCCAGTACCAGCGCCGTTTGACCACCGGTCATGAAGAGGTACACGTCAGCCAATATTTCCGAATCGAGCAAGGCCCCGTGAAGCTCTCGGTGGCTATTATCTATACCATACCTTCGGCACAAAGCATCTAGGCTATTTCTTTGACCTGGGTGCATTTCCCTAGCCAACACAAGGGTATCCAGTACAGAGCAAACATCACGTGTTTTTGGAAACCCCCTCAAGCGAGAGAACTCCATATCCATAAACCCAACATCGAACGGAGCATTATGAATGACCAGCTGAGCGCCTTTAATAAACTCTAAGAAGTCACTAGCGACATGCTCAAAAAGAGGCTTGTCTTCTAGAAATTCATCGGTAATACCGTGAACCTCCATTGCCTCTGGATCCACTAAGCGCTGAGGATTAATGTATTGATGGTAATGGCGCCCTGTTAGCTTTCGATTAACCAACTCCACACAACCAATCTCAATAATCCGATGACCATCCCCAATACCCGTGGTTTCGGTATCCAGTACTACCTGCCTCATGCCAAAATTTCCTCAACGCCTTTATTGGCCAGCTCATCTGCCTTCTCATTGCCCGGATGACCACTATGCCCTTTTACCCATTTCCAGTCGATGCTGTGTTTGGACAGCTGAAGATCCAATCGTTCCCATAGATCCCTGTTTTTTACCGGTTTCTTAGCTGCTGTCTTCCACCCTCTCGCCTTCCAGCCTTTCATCCACTCAAGCACCCCCTTGCGCAGGTACTCGGAATCTGTGGTAATCACCACCTGACAAGGACGCGACAGCAGCTCCAAAGCTGCAATGGCAGCCATCAGCTCCATTCGATTATTTGTCGTATCCAGTTCACCCCCATAAATCTCTTTACTGGATTGACCATATTTCATCCAAGCTCCCCACCCACCCGGGCCAGGGTTTCCTTTACAGGCTCCATCTGTATAAATTTCAACGATCTGAGACACGCATACCTCTTGCACTTGGTGTAGCCACTGGCGGCAATCTACGGCCAGTCAAAACCCGCCATTGTGGGCGAACTAGGGTACGACCTGCAACCAATTTCCGAGCAACCACGACATAACTGCCTCCCATTCGCCACCCTATATTCAGCAGCTTTCTATTCCACCTAGCATAGGACTTGGGAAACCACTTCAACCAGAATGGTGGCAATGCATGAAGCACTTCAATTTGCTCCACCCTAAATCCTAATAAAGCGAGCCAATCCGCCACTCTCGATTTAGATATAAAGCGCCCATCTGTCGATACGTGCCCCCTTGGCATGAACCGACTAACATTCCAAAGGCTGTATGGATTAAAACCCACAATCATTAAATAACCGTTGGGCACTACCATTCTCGCCGCCTCTCTAAGAACCTGGTGTGGGTTTTCTGTGTATTCAAGAACATGGTGGAGTAACACGCAATCAAGGCTATTTTCCCTAAATGGCATGGATTCGTAGTCAACCACCGCATCGGGCAACCCCATACCTTCAGAAACAGAAAAGAGGTACCTTAGTGTTGTAGCCGATATAACGCGCTTACCCCAGCCACTGTATTGCAGCATGTAGTGCCCATGAAGGTCAGGCAGGACACGCCTTAGCCTATCCCCCTCAACATCAACAACGGCTTGTGAGAAAGGCTTCTCCAACCAAGAGTTCAGCCTAGGCTCATCTGACAATTTGAATTACCCCTTATTTCTCGATATCAAACAGCGTTATTCTTGACCATTACTAAGGGTCTTTTTACACTGCCACGTTTTATTAGAAATCTTCGATTTATTGGCTGTATCGTGCGCATCATTATTCTTATTTTTACTACCTTCATGGCAACTGGCTGTGCCCTACAATCCACCAAACCAAGCGAGCTGGCAGTTACGCAGGATGCGCCACTCCTTTTAATCGAGCCCGACCGAGAGACACTACAACAGAATTCCCCCGAGGCGACCGCCAACCCTCCCAGTGAAAAGCAGCCCAAAAATCTTTGGAACAGGGTTCTGCGACAATACCAGCTAAACCTCGATATCGACAACCCAAGAATCACGTCTCAACTCAATTGGTACAAAAAGCACCAAAACTATTTAAATCGTGTCTCCGAGCGAGCCGAGCGCTACCTTTATTTCATAATGGAACAGATCGAAGTTCGCGACATGCCTGGCGAAATTGCCCTGCTGCCCATAGTAGAAAGCGCGTTTGATCCGTTTGCGTACAGCCACGGAAGAGCTTCTGGCGTCTGGCAGTTCATTCCGTCGACAGGCAGGATCTATAATTTAAAACAAGACTGGTGGTACGACGGCCGCCGAGACATTCGACTCTCCACAATTGGAGCACTTAAGTTTTTACGAGGACTGGCTAGGGAATTTAATGGCGACTGGATGTTAGCGCTGGCCTCTTACAACTCCGGCGCCGGCACCGTGAGAAAGGCCATTCGAAAGAACAAACGTCGCGGCAAACCGACTGATTTCTGGTCTCTCGACCTGCCGAGAGAAACCAAAGACTATGTTCCAAAGCTGTTTGCTCTCGCTAAACTGCTTGCGGATCAAGAAAAGTATGGGCTGGATTTCCCCTACCTGCCCGACCAACCCTACTTCGCCGTAGTGCAAACCGGAAGCCAAATGGATCTTAGCCAAGCCGCCCAGCTTGCCGAGGTAGACCTTGAAGAAATCTACAAGCTAAACCCCCAGTTCAACCAGTGGGCTACCAGTCCAAATGGCCCTCATGAACTCCTAGTACCAGTTCAACAGAAAGAAATCATTGAAGCCAACCTTGCATCTTTGCCGTTAGGGCAAAGAATTAAATGGCAGCGATATAAAGTAAGAAGCGGCGACTCTCTCATTAGCATTGCCAAACGTTTCCATACCACACCGGACGCCCTTAAACAGGTCAACCCGATTCAGGGAAGCCTATTACGCGTGGGCGATATGCTGCTGATTCCTACTGCCTTTCAGTCAGCGGGTAACTACACCTACAGCCTCGCCAATCGATTACAGAAAAAACAATCCAACTCAAAAGGCTCAAAGGGCTCAACAAAGATCAAACACACCGTTCGATCTGGTGATTCGTTATGGGGCCTAGCCAAACAACACGACGTTTCTGTTAGCAGTATCGCCCGCTGGAACGGAATGGCGCCAAAGGACCCACTAAAACCAGGACAATCTCTTGTCATCTGGTCAAAGTCCAACACGATAAAAAGAGACCGAGAAGTAATACGCAAGGTTAGGTATCGCGTTCGCTCTGGAGATAGCCTGCATCGCATTGCCAATAAATTCAATGTATCTGTGAAAGACATCAAACGCTGGAACCAGATCAGCGCTAAAAAATACCTGCAACCAGGCGAGGAACTGATACTCTACGTAGATGTTACCCGCGCTTAGGAAGAACTAGATATGTCTAGCTTTGGTTTACTGAAGGATAAAACAGCCTTAATCACTGGAATTGCCAGCAAAAGATCCATTGCTTTTGGCATTGCCGAGGCTTTCTACAAACAGGGTGCCAAGCTCATTCTAACCTATCAAAATGACCGACTTAAAAGTCGAGTAGAAGAAGCGGCTAAAATGTTTGGCAACTGCCCCATCATTCAGTGCGATGTATCCAGTGACGAAATGATGAGCGCTTTCAAACAAGAATTGGAAGATTTGAACACCAAACTGGATTGCGTCATCCATTCCATTGGGTTCGCACCCGCAGAAGAATTGCAGGGCAGTCTAGTCGATAACTCCACTCGACATGGGTTTACCACGGCCCACGACATAAGCTCTTATAGCTTTATTAGCCTCACTCAGGCAACACTCCCCCTACTCAATGAAGGCGCTAGCCTACTCACGCTAACCTATCACGCAAGCCAACAAACCGTTCCTAACTACAACGTCATGGGACTCGCTAAAGCTAGCCTAGAAGCCGGTATTAGATACCTAGCAAGAGATCTAGGCTCAAAAACCATAAGAGTGAATGGAATAAGTGCCGGGCCAATAAAAACTTTAGCCGCCTCCGGTGTAAAAAGTTTTCGATCCATGCTTGATGAACACAGCAATCGCGCACCACTAGGACGTAGCGTAACCATCGAGGAGGTAGGCAATACGGCGTGTTTTTTGGCCTCCAATATGGCCAGTGGTATCACCGGTGAGATCATTTATGTCGATGCGGGATTCAGAAGCACCGCCATCGGCAACACATAAAAAAAGGGGCTTCAGCCCCTTTTTTTATGTGTATTGAAAATTAATTTCTTTCAATCTCCGACGTCTCAAAAGCGTATTTCTCGAATGCTTTTTGCTCATTAAACGTACGCACACGCTCAGCCTTTTGCTTGGCTCCTGATTCTTCAGCAACCGGATTATCACGCTGAATTGTTAACACTTTAACTATTGCTCTATCGCCATTTTGCAAAGAAACCAGTTTCGCAGCGCGATCAGTGTCGGCAATTTCAAAGGCGCTCGCAAGTATCGAAGGATCAACACCTTGAGTTTGGCGACCTACTGCCTTTTTAATTTCCCAGTTAAGGTCTGCTTCGCCACCCTGTACTGCCGCAAGTTCAGCACTCGCTTTCACCTCAATGGCATCCTCGGCCTTCTGCTGGGTTAACATTGCTACAATCGAGGATTCTACCTCACCAAACGGTTTCACTTTAGACGGCGTAAACGTATTAATGTGAATAACAACCGCCTTGCCGTCTTCGACTTCGATCACCTCACTATTCATTCCGTCATTCAGGACTTGCTCAGAGAAAGCGGCCTCAATAACAGCAGGATACTGAGCCAAGCCGTCACGAGAGTTCTGTGTCAGAACACCACTACTTTTAAGCTCAAGCTCCAAATTCTGAGCAACTGCCTCTAGACCGTCATTCGCAAACGCTTGATCCTTAAGGCCTTCCAATCTCTCGATATACAGACCTTGCAGCTGCTCGCCCACCAACGTCTCACGAATGGTTTCTTTCATGTCATCAAGAGAACCCAGTGCAGGAGTACGAACTTCATTTAGCTTGATCAAATGCAGGCCATCACGGGTCTGTACCACATCAGAAATTTGATTCACCTCTAGAGACGAAACCGCATCAGCAAACTCTGGCTCGTATACTTCTAAACTTGCAAAGCCTAAATCGCCACCAGCAAATTTTGAAAGGTCGTCGTCACTCAGCTCTTTCGCCAATTCTTCGAATGACTTACCGTCTTCGATCGCTTTTTTCGCATCCACCAACTTCTGCTTCGAGTCGTCAGATGCATCCATTAACATAATATGCGCTGCGCGGTATTCTTTCTTTGAATCAGCGTCATATTTTAGTTCAGCATAGCGATCAGCAATATCCTCTTCAGACACTTCAATATCGCCGGCAATTTGTTCACGAGTCAACTCAACATAATCTACCTTAACGGCATCTTCGGTCATAAACAGACCTTGGTTTGCATCATAATATGACTTCGCTTCTTCAGTGCTTACAGAAACGCTTTTCTTTTCTGTTTCTAAGCTATACAGAGTAAAAGCAATGTCACGAGTCTGAGAATCCAACTGCTCAACCACTTCAACCTCTACAGGCGTCGTGAACGAGGATAACTGCCAGCTAGACTGTACCTGACGAGTCATCAGGCTATTTCTTAGCAACTCACGATAGGTTTGACGGGTAAATCCAGCACTGGCTAGTACCATATCGAACTGTGCAGCACTGAACTTTCCATCCACCTGAAATTCTGGAGAGGACGCAATTAACGTATCAATCTGCTGATTTGAGAAAAGTACGCCCGCGTCTTTCGCCGTCAGAGTCATAACTTTTTCGTTAATCAGATTATCTAACGCCATGCTACGCATGCGCTCTTCATCAAGATTAAATGAACTGCCAAACTGTGCCTGCATGCGTCTAATCTGCATACGAGCCATCTGCTCAACCTCGAATAAAGTAATTTCTTCGCCGTTGACTTCTGCTGGCGCATCTTCACCCATTCCCAAGTCAACAATAGTGACTACGCCAAATAAGGTGAATGACAATATAATTAAACCGACAACTGTTTTGGCGACTATTCCTTTCGAGCCGTCTCGGATAGCTTGTAGCATGACCCACTTAACCTGTTTGAACTTCTTATTCTATAAACAAAAAAGCGCACCTTTTTGATGCGCTTTCAGAATCGACCTAAATGATCAGATTAGTTAACAGCGTCTTTCAACGCTTTACCAGGCTTGAAGCCAGGTACTTTAGCAGCCGCAATCTCAATTGGCTGACCAGTTTGAGGGTTACGACCGGTGCGGGCTGCACGCTCTTTAACTGCAAAAGTACCAAAACCAACAAGAACCACTTGGTCACCATCTTTTAATGCATTTGTGATGGCGTCTACAGTTGCATCTAGCGCACGACCGGCAGCTGCCTTTGGAATGTCCGCAGAAGCTGCAATCGCATCAATCAACTCAGATTTATTCACACTTATCCCCTTACCTAAATTGGTTATTATCTCTTTAAATTCGGTTCCGCTAAGCGCCTTGGCTTCGACCCTCATGAAGAAGCAGGAAGTTATACCAGTGTAGCTCTTACTGTCAAGGCGATTAACGGCTTTTTACTTTAATGTGTACTCAACCGACCCTGCTGATTTTGCTGGGTTGCAGCTTCCTTTTCAATAACCGAAGCCACATTTTTTTCAATATTTCCGGCTAATGCCACATCTAAGACCTCATCAACCCATGCAACAGGGATAATTTCAAGCTCAGATTTGATATTTTCAGGGATTTCTTTCAAATCCCGCTCATTTTCTTTTGGAATTAAAACCGTCTTGATTCCGCCCCGATGAGCAGCCAGCAGCTTTTCTTTCAATCCACCAATAGGTAAAACCTTGCCACGAAGTGTCACTTCGCCCGTCATGGCAACATCCGCCCGAATTTCTGTATTGGTAATCACAGACATAAGTGCTGTCACCATGGCGATACCCGCACTCGGCCCATCCTTAGGAGTTGCCCCTTCAGGAACATGTATATGAAGATCGTGATTTTCAAAAAAGTCATCAGGTAACCCTAAGCCCTGAGCCCTACTTTTAACAACCGTATAGGCGGTTTGAATGGACTCTTGCATGACATCACCAAGAGAGCCTGTCTTAACAATTCGCCCCTTGCCTCGTGAGATCACAGATTCAATTGTTAGAATCTCCCCTCCTACCGAGGTCCAAGCCAGTCCGGTTACCTGGCCTATTTGGTTATCTGACTCAGCCAAACCGTATTGAAATTTCTGAACGCCCAAGTAATCCTCTAGCATTTCGGGCTTTATGACCGCCGTCGAATCCAGCTCACCCATGACTTTTTTCTTCACAACTTTTCGACAGAGCTTTGAAATCTCCCTCTCAAGACCACGAACACCCGATTCTTTTGTGTAGTGGCGAATCACTGAGCGAATGGTATTGGACTCAACTTCCATTTCACCCGTCTTAACACCATTTTGCTTCACCTGCTTGGGCAGCAAGTATTTCTCAGAAATATTTAATTTTTCATCTTCTGTGTAACCAGGTATGCGGATAATCTCCATACGATCCAACAAAGGACCGGGAATATTCATGCTGTTTGCCGTACAGATAAACATCACTTCAGATAAATCGTAATCGACCTCTAAATAGTGATCACTAAACGCTGAGTTTTGCTCAGGATCTAGAACCTCTAGCAGAGCTGACGCGGGATCACCTCGATGATCCATTCCCATTTTGTCGATTTCATCCAACAAAAATAGCGGGTTCTTTACACCCACTTTAGACAGCTTCTGAATCAGCTTACCTGGCATTGAGCCGATATAGGTTCTTCTATGGCCACGAATCTCAGACTCATCGCGCACACCACCTAACGCCATACGAACATACTTTCGATTGGTCGCTTTGGCGATAGAGCGCCCAAGCGATGTTTTACCTACGCCCGGCGGGCCCACTAAACACAAAATATTTGCCGTGGATTTTTTTACTCGTTTCTGAACGGCTAGATATTCGAGAATACGCTCTTTTACTTCCTCAAGACCATAATGGTCTTTATCAAGAACCTCTTGAGCCGCATTTATGTCTGAACGCGTCTTGCTCTTTTTAGTCCAAGGTACACCAACCATCCATTCCAAATATCCGCGAACAACTGACGCCTCCGCAGACATAGGCGACATCATTTTCAGTTTGTTGAGTTCGGCATCAGCTTTCTCTTTTGCCTCTTTAGGCATGCCGCAATCATCAATCTTTTTCTGGAATTCTTCCAACTCATTAGAGGCATCATCCATATCGCCTAGCTCTTTTTGAATGGCCTTCATTTGCTCATTCAAATAGTACTCGCGCTGACTCTTTTCCATTTGTTTTTTGACGCGACCTCGAATCTTCTTCTCGATATCCAGCAGATCAACTTCAGATTCAATGTGAGCCATGATGTGCTCGAGTCGCTCCCGAACACTCACCATTTCCAAGATGACTTGTTTCTCTTCCAACTTAAGCGAAAGATGCGCACAAATGGTGTCTGCCAACCTACCAGGCTCTTCGATACTTTCGATAGAGGCCAACACCTCGCTAGGCACCTTCTTACTCATCTGAACAAACTGATCAAATTGCTGAGTAACAGCCTTGATCAGTACAGATTCTTCCTTCTCACTGAGACTTTCAATTTCAAGGTGCGAGGCTTCCGCCTGAAAGAATTCTTCCGAAGCATCAAAGCCGCCAATCTCAGCTCGATATAAGCCTTCGACTAATACCTTTACCGTTCCATCAGGCAGTTTTAGCAATTGCAGAACCGTGGCAACGGTACCAACGGAGTAAATATCTTCAGCGGCTGGCTCATCTGTGGAAGCATTCTTCTGAGCAACCAGAAGGATTCGTTTATCTCCCTCCATGGCCGCTTCAAGGGCTTGAATCGACTTATCCCTGCCAACAAATAACGGGATAACCATATGGGGGTATACCACTACATCACGCAGGGGTAATAATGGAAGCTTTTCTACAGTCATAAAATACCTTGTGCCAATGAGTCGCACTTACATGACATTAAGATGGGGATGGTGACAATAAATTACAAGCAAAAGAAATAAAAAAAGGGGCTTTTGCCCCTTTTTTCTTGTTTGCTGATCAATTAAGCATCATCAGGGGCTACTTTCGCCTCTTCTGTACTTTCATAGATCAATAAGGGCTCTGAATCTCCTGTGATTACAGAATCATCAATCACCACTTTAGACACATGATCTTCCGATGGGATTGTATACATACTATCCAGTAGTACACCTTCCATAATAGACCTTAAGCCACGCGCTCCAGTCTTTCGCTCCATAGCCTTATTGGCCACGGCCGATAACGCTGACTCTCTGAACTCTAGCTCAACACCTTCCATTTCAAACAGTGCCTGATACTGCTTAACCAAAGCGTTCTTAGGCTCTACTAAGATCTGAATCAACGCCGCTTCGTCAAGCTCTTCAAGAGTAGCCACCACAGGCAAACGACCAATAAACTCAGGGATCAAGCCATACTTAACAAGATCACCAGGCTCAGCATCTTTCAAAATAGAGCCAACAGCTTTGGTATCATCCTTCGCTTTTACGGTTGCATTGAAGCCGATACTGCTCTTTTCTGTTCGATCACGAATAATCTGATCCAAACCTGCAAAGGCACCACCACAAATGAAGAGAATATTACCAGTATCAACCTGAAGGAATTCTTGTTGAGGATGCTTTCGACCACCTTGAGGCGGAACAGAAGCAACCGTTCCTTCAATCAACTTCAGTAAGGCCTGCTGAACACCCTCACCACTTACATCTCGCGTAATGGATGGGTTGTCCGATTTTCGAGAAATCTTATCGATCTCATCGATATAAACAATGCCGCGCTGTGCTTTCTCTACATCGTAATCACACTTCTGCAGAAGCTTTTGAATGATGTTTTCAACATCTTCGCCAACGTAGCCAGCCTCAGTTAGCGTCGTAGCATCAGCAATTGTAAAAGGAACATTCAATAAACGAGCAAGTGTTTCTGCAAGCAGTGTTTTACCACTACCAGTAGGACCGATCAGCAGGATATTACTCTTAGCTAACTCAGTGCCGGATTTCTTACCTTCACCATGCCTTAGGCGCTTATAGTGATTATAAACAGCCACTGACAAGACGACTTTAGCTCGATCTTGGCCAATCACATATTCATCAAGGGTTTCCTTGATCTCTTTCGGCGTTGGCAAGCGATCAGACGGAGCATCCCCCTGACTCTCCTGCACTTCCTCACGAATTATGTCATTGCACAAATCAACACATTCGTCACAAATAAAGACGCTAGGACCCGCAATCAGCTTTCTTACCTCATGCTGGCTCTTCCCACAAAAAGAACAGTAGAGAAGCTTGCCTTTTTCGTCCTTACCATTGGATTCGTCGCTCATCCGACTTCCTCGTAATTCTTGTATCTTTGCTAAAGATGTTGGGATTTAGCTTGAATTTCAAGACCTATAGCCAAAAAATCCATTAAAACCCTTTCTTAGCTCTGACGTTTTTCTAAAATTTCATCAACCAAGCCGTATTCCAAGGCTTGCTGAGCATTCATGAAGTTATCACGCTCAGTATCGGCTGCCACCGTTTCAACCGGCTTACCCGTATGATCAGCTAATATACGGTTTAATCGATCTTTAGTGTCCTTAATATTCTCTGCATGAATAAGAATATCGGTAGCTTGACCTTGCGCACCACCACTCGGCTGGTGAATCATAACTCGGCTATTAGGTAGGCAATAACGTTTACCTTTTTCACCCGCCGCCAGTAGAAAGGCGCCCATACTGCATGCCTGACCAATACAAATCGTATTTACCTGAGGTTTTATGAACTGCATGGTATCGTAAATAGACATGCCCGCAGTCACAGAACCACCTGGTGAATTAATGTACAAATGAATATCTTTTTCAGGGTTTTCAGCCTCCAAAAACAAAAGCTGAGCCACCACAAGATTGGCCATATGGTCTTCAACCTGACCAACTAGAAAAATTACCCGTTCTTTAAGAAGTCTAGAATAAATATCGTAAGAACGTTCGCCTCGCGCCGTCTGTTCGACGACCATTGGAACTAGGCCTGACATCTGAATAGCTGGATCCTGAACGGCCAGTAGATCTTTCATGCGTTATCTCCGTCAACGACATCAGAAAAAACAGCTGTTACCTTAAGATAACAGCTGTCCTAATGAAGTGTAGCTTGATTGGCTAACAATTGGCACTAAAAGTAATTATTGGGCGCTATTTGCCGCTTTGATTACTTCTTCGTAGCTGCTTTCTACTTCGCTAACTTGAGCCTTTTCTAGAATCGTGTCAACCACCTGCTCTTCTAGAGCCAATGCTTCAAGTTGTCCACGTTGCTCAGCGTTATTTTTGTAGAAGTCTTTTACTTGTTGGGGATCTTGGTAAGTAGACGCCATATCTTCAATCAAGGCTTCTACATTAGCGTCATCCGCTTTTAGCTCAAACTGTTCTACAGCAGAGTTAATCAAAAGACCTAGCTTAACGCGTCGCTCCGCTTGAGGGCTGAACAACTCATTAGGCAACATATTCATGTCGAATTGCTGACCGCCACCAAACTGCTGAAAGGCCTGCTCTTTTAGGCGCATGATCTCTTGATCAATCAGCGCTTTTGGCACCTCAACAGCATTTGCTTCTAGTAGGCCGTCTAATACCAAGTTTTTGGTGTGACGTGATTTTGCCTGCTTAAGCTCTCGCTCCATATTGGTACGCACTTCGGCACGGAAAGACGCTTCATCAGTGGCCTCAACGCCGAACTTTTTAAAGAACTCTTCATTCATCTCAGGCAGCTCAGCTTTTTCTACTGTATGCACTGTGATTTTGAATTCCGCAGCCTTACCCTTTAGATCTTCAGCATGGTAATCTTCGGGGAAAGTAACGCTAATGGTTTTCTCATCGCCCGCTTTTGAACCGATCAACTGATCTTCAAAGCCTGGGATCATGCTCTTAGAACCCAAAGCCAAAGAGTAACCTTCAGCTTTACCGCCTTCAAACGCTTCGCCATCTACTGAACCGTCGAAGTCGATTTTTACTTTATCGCCATCCGCAGCTGCGTCTTGGCTCTCAGTGAAGGTTGCCTGCTGCTTGCGCAGAACATCGATCATATTGTCTAAATCTTCGTCTTTGATATCCGCAGCTAGCTTTTCGATCTTAATTGTCTCAAGACCCTCAACTTTAATCTCTGGATATACTTCGAAGGTAGCAGAGAACTGGAAGTCCTTACCTTCTTCATCAACGATCGGCGTTACACTTGGCATACCGGCAGGATTCAATTTTTCCTGCGTTACAGCTTGAATAAAACCCTGCTGCATCTGCTCGCCTAACACCTCTTGGCGAACACCTTTTCCGTAACGCTGTCTAATGACGCGCATTGGAATTTTACCTTTACGGAATCCATCGATACGAGCAGTACGGGATACTTGATCCAGACGCTTAGCAATTTCTTGCTCTACGTCAGCGGCTGGAATGTCGATAACAAGCTTACGTTCTAAGCCTGCCAATGTTTCTACAGAAACTTGCATGAATGCCTCACACACAAAATACAGAAGCTAGTGAATTTCAGGATTGGGTACTCTATTGATCTGCCCCTTGGTAATCAAGCAGTTTTTCCCCATTTTTGATGGATCGCAGCGCAAACTGTCCATTAATTATTCAATTTTAGCCTTTACAACTGTTTTTTCTTACAGTACTGTACATGCAACCAGTATCTAAAACTGTACAAATGAACAGGTCATAACATGAACGCAGCCATACAGCACAACCTAAATGAACATTACTGGAAACTATTAGTAAGCCTAGGGGGTTTAACCAAGAATCAGCTACAGCATGAAAGCGATTATGATCGCAGTCGAACACTGATTCTCCACCTTCGCCATAAAGAATGCTTTTTTAGCGCTATTGAACAAGCGATCACGAGTAATTATTACGAAGAAATCTCACTCCCTAGCGACGGACTCTCAGCCAAAGATCGGGGCATTCTCCAGCTGAAAGCCATCCGCCACAGCACCAGACTGCACTGGACGGACAAAAAGAAGTCACTCAACAGCGCATCACAACTGTCTCTAATTTAGCTTTAAAAGCGTCTGCTCAACTCTAGACACATCATCCGGTGTATCAACCCCGTGACCTGGGGGCTGGTCCACCGGCGTCATGTGAATTTTAACTCCGTAACACAATGCCCTTAATTGCTCGAGACACTCTGCTTGTTCCAAAGCTGTCATTTCCATAGAGGCGTACTCACGCAAAAATGACACTCGGTAACCATACATGCCTACATGTCGGTACACTGGAGCAATAGAAGTTAAAGTACCTGTGCCCCCTTTGTAGGTATCGCGATCCCATGGAATCGGCGCGCGACTAAAATACATAGCGAAACCTTGATTATCTAAAACCACTTTTACCACATTAGGGTCAAAGCCGTCCTCGACACTCTCAATTGGAACGCAGAGCGAGGACATACCTGCCTGTGAATTATTGAGCAGCCCCTTAGCCGTAGCAAAAATTAGCTCTTTAGGTATCAGTGGTTCATCCCCTTGAAGGTTTACCACAACCACATCGTCAGCCCAGCCTAATTTTTCTGCCACTTCTGCTATTCGCTCGGTGCCATTTTCATGGGTCACCGCCGTCATGACCACCTCCGCACCAAACGCCCTTGCAACATCAAAAATTCGCTGGTCATCCGTTGCAATGACAATTTCATTGGCACCGGTGTCTAGAGCACGCTCCCAGACATGCTGAATCATTGGCTTTCCTGCTAACTCAATAAGCGGCTTTCCAGGAAGGCGACTTGAACCGTACCGCGCAGGAATTACAATTTTAAAATCATTCACGCTTAAGACCTTTTCTTAATCTCTTCAAACTCTGGCAGCATTGCTTTGCGATACGCTTCTTCCAATGACATTCTGCTGCTTAAAATATAATCACACACTTCTCTTGCCACGCCCTGCCCGCCTGCGGCTTGAGTAACGACATCACTGCACTCTTTGACAAGCCCATAGGCGTCCGATGGGCATATAGCCAAACCCACCTTCTGCATCACTTTGAGATCGATCACATCATCACCGCAATAGGCAATCTCTTCCAGCTTTACACCTAGCTCTTCAGCAAGCGTCGATAGCGCAGATAGTTTGTCTTTACAGGCTAGAAAAGCATGGCGGACATTCAAGTCCACCAATCGCTTCTTTAAGGGGGCCGACGTTTTTGCACTGATGACAGCCACTTCAACATCAAACTCTTGTAAGAGCTTAATGCCCACACCGTCCTTCACGTTGAAATGCTTAATCTCTTCTCCGTTTGCACTGTATGTCAGAGTGCCATCCGTTAGAACGCCATCTACATCAAACACCGCTAGCTTTACGTTTTTAGCTGCTTCAACCATTTCATTTCCTAGAAAAAAGTCAGGCCCTAACGGGCCTGAAGTTAAAGATCTATTGCCGTTTCAATTTGCTGAGCAATGCTTCGATATTCTTTATCTAACTTTTTCATGCCTTTTTTAGACAACCCACCAAGCACTTCAATGGCTTGACGCACCCGTGCCCGACTCATATCTGGACCTAGGATTTCCATGCTATCAAGAACGGAAAATGAATTTGGCGTTCCTGCGATGGCAACAAAGAATCCAAACAGGAAGTCTTTAGGCTTAAGTTCCATAATCTTTGCTAAAGCAAAAAGACGTTTTTGGATTGCCTCTTTGTTCCAATCTCGAATCGCCTCCAGCTGCCATAACCCCATTTGCAGAACTTGCACCATTTTTTCAGATTCAATATTTTTATGCTCAAAATCTGAAGACTTCAGATCAGGAAAGCCAGACAACAAGAACCCAGCTAAGGGAACCACATCACTAAAGCGCTCTATCCGTGGCTGAATATGCTGTATAGCAGGCGCCAAAGCGGTTTTATCTAACCCCCACTGCACAAATCTTTCAACGAATTGATCTTCCGACAACCCGCGAATCCACTGACTGTTAAGCCAACTTAGTTTTTCCTGATCGAATATCGGGCCACCCAGTGACACTCGCTTAATATCGAAATTTTCGAACATTTCATCACGGGAAAATTGTTCCCTCTCATCCGGCATAGACCAACCCATGCGCCCTAAGAAATTCAAAACAGCCTCAGGCATGAAGCCCATTTTCTTGTAATAAAGGATGGATGTAGGGTTCTTACGCTTGCTTAACTTCGATTTATCAGGGTTTCGAAGCAAGGGCATATGGCAAAGAACAGGCATATCCCAACCAAAATACTTGTAAAGAAGCTGATGCTTAGGAGCTGAGCTTAGCCACTCTTCACCACGAATAACGTGTGTAATTTCCATGAGATGATCATCAACCACGTTCGCTAAGTGGTACGTTGGCATACCATCAGATTTCATGAGCACCTGACAATCAATCATGCCCCAGTCCATGTCGATATCACCACGTAGCATGTCATTAAAGGTACAAACGCCTTCCTCTGGAACGTGCATCCTCACAACATATGGCTGTCCAGCGGCTTCACGCGCAGCCACTTCATCACTAGGCAAGGCAAGATCAGAATGCTTTAGCGCAGAGAACCCCCCGGCCTCAGCCTTAGCTGCTCGTAGGGTTTCTAGCTCCTCTGGGGTTCGAAAGCACTTAAACGCATGGCCAGAACTCAGTAGCTGATCAATGTACTCGCCATAGATATGACTGCGCTCACTTTGTCGATATGGGCCCTTATCACCGCCAACATCTGGCCCCTCATCCCACTCAAGCCCAAGCCACTTTAAGCTATCAAAGATGGCCTGCTCAGAGGCTTTTGTGCTGCGCACTTGATCTGTATCTTCGATTCTTAGTAGAAACTGCCCACCATGCTGGCGAGCAAAAGCTAGGTTAAACAGTGCGATAAACGCAGTACCAACATGTGGGTCACCGGTAGGTGAAGGCGCAACTCGGGTGCGAACAGTCATATGAAACCTTAAGACAGGGTATAAAAAACGGTGGCAATTATAGTGTCCTGGGGGCATTTGGCCAATAGACACCGAGCTTAAGCGCGGCAATAGACTATTATTTAAAGTAATTTTCTTCTCTGGGTCACAACTTACATGCCATTACCGGTATTGGCCTTACTGATTATGGCCACCATCAGTCTCTCCGCCAATGGAAATCCGGCTAATTGGGGTGAGCGCATGGCCGTCACCCAACTCACCTACTTTGCAGATTCCAGTCACCAGTTAAACGTGACCGACATTTTAGATATCCCTGAGGAGACATGGACCAAAAACAAAGGGGCTAGTCTAAATCTAGGATATCAGACAGACACGATCTGGGTACGATTTACAATTCAAGGGGGAGCTAAACAGACTTATAGGCTACTGGACGTAACCTACCCACTACTCGATCACATTAATATATTCGAAAAGCACCCGTCGCTTGGAATTAAAGAGATTCTGGCCTCAGGCGATAGCCTCCCTTTCACTAGCAGGCCCTTTAATCACCCCCATTTTGTTACTCAGCTTAGTATTCCCCCCAACACCCCATTGACTTATTTTGTCAGAATTAAGAGTAACGCCCCCGTTCAGACCGAATTCATTCTCTGGGACAGTAACGCCTTTCAAGCCTATTATCGAGCCGAGTCCAGTGCTAACTTTTTCTACCTCGGACTCATTATCTGCATTGCAATTTTCAATCTATTTATCTTTTTCTATATTCGTGAGTGGGTCTATTTTATTTACAGTTGCTATGCGTTTAGCTTCGCTTTGCTCATAACCTCGCAAAACGCGATCTTGTTTGAATATGTGTTTCATAACAATCCACAAGTCCACAACTGGTCCCAACTATACTTAGCCTGCGCAACGGTCGTATTTACGGCCTTGTTCAATTTATTTTTCTTGCGGCTTAGGGCCAATCAATTAGGTGCGAAACTTTTAAAAGCCTTTGCCACAATTCCCATTTTGATCCTTATTTTTAGCCCCATCATCAGCTACACCCAAGCGATTCAAAGCATTGTTCTAACTGCACTCATCGTTATCCCTTGTTGCTTTCTAATTGGCGTCATCCATAGCAAACAATCACTGGACGCCCCCATGTTCGTACTTGCCTGGAGCTGGCTAATTGTCGGTGTTACCGTCTTTTTACTGGCAAAAATTGGCTTCATTCCATTTAACAGTGTGACCAATAATGGCCTCCAGATCGGATCGGCACTTGAATTATTAACCTTCGCTTTGGCGCTAGCGCGTCGAATCCACACAGAAAAGGAAATCCGCATAAAAGCACAAGAAATTGTCATAGAGGGCAGCAAACACAGTGCAAAACTTCAGAAAGACCTACTTTATAGTGCCACCCACCACAAGATAACCGGCCTACCGAACGCTGACTTTTTCTCGCGATGGCTAGAGCATCAATTAGATACCCACCCTGGTGGGCTACTGGTTCTAGTACAACTATCCAAACTTGCAGACATACATAAAACCCTGGGGCTTAAGCTCGCCGCAGAGGCGCTGGAAGTCTTTAGTACCAGACTCAATGCAGAGATCCAGCAAGTCCCCGGCATTAAGGCGATTGAGGCAGCCGAAAATTTCTACGCTGCGACACTCGATGAGCAGACTCATGGTTTCTATATTCATCCAGCAAAAATTTCGATTTTTATTAGCAGCATGGAGAGGATTCTCAACCTACTAGACTCACCAATTCGCATCAGCACAATGGAGATAGAACCCTTTGTTAAGGTGACCTACGTAGAACACACGAGCGAAGACATCGATGCCACGAGACTTCTCAGACAGGGAAACATAGCCCTAGAATCTAGCCATTACAGCCAAAAAATCACAAGCTATCAAAAAGAAAAGGACATCTATTCTGAACGTCGCCTACAGCTGATGACAGAATTAAGAACAGCCATTACAGAGGGCGCTTTGTCATTAGAGTTTCAACCATTGTGCCAAACGAAAGACAGCAGGGTCATCGGAGCCGAAGCACTAATACGGTGGCCTCACAAAGAGCACGGACTCTTAATGCCGGACCAGTTCATTGAACTGGCTGAGCAAACGGGTCTCATTCAAGGGCTAACTCTATGGGTGATTAGAGACAGCCTTATTCACCTGAAAAAATGGAAGGCCATTGAGCCCGACATACAGGTAGCCATCAACATCAGCACATCCAATCTACAAGACTCCAAATTCATTGAAATGGTTAAATTTGTGTTATTTGACGAGCCTCAACTTGCGAACAGCGTTATCTTTGAAATTACAGAATCTCAAATGATGACCGACACAAGGTACGCACTCGAAAATCTATGGAAGTTAAATGAGCTGGGATTTAGCATCGCCATAGACGACTTCGGCACGGGCTACAGCAACCTAGCTTATCTCAAGCAACTGCCCGCCAACGAACTCAAAATAGACAAAACGTTTATTCTAAATTTGGAGTCCGACCAACAAAATCAGACATTGGTCAAAACAGCCATCGATATGGCCCACAACCTAGGCATGACAGTGGTTGCAGAAGGCGTCGAATCTCAGCGCAGTCAGAATTTGCTGGCCGATATGGGCTGCGATTTATGCCAAGGCTTTCATATTAGTCGCCCCGTTTCACCGGAGCAGTTCTCCAATCTGCTCACTAAACCCCATTAGCCAATCATCGCTTTCTTACTTATAATTCCCCGTCTTTAAATCTACTGTAGTCCGCTCTATGCCCGCCGAACTTGATCGCACCTTTACAACTGCCCCCATGATGGACTGGTCAGACCGCCACTGCCGCCTGTTTTGGAGACAGCTTACCAAGCATGCAGTGCTGTACACCGAAATGGTCACCACGGGTGCCATCATTCACGGAGCAGGCGGCCCCGAGCGCTTCTTAAGCTACAACGACGAAGAACACCCATTAGCACTCCAACTGGGTGGCAGCAAACCAGACGAGCTGGCACAGTGTTCAAAAATCGCACAAAAGTTTGGTTATGACGAGGTTAACCTAAATGTCGGCTGCCCTTCAGACCGCGTGCAAAATAATATGATTGGCGCCTGCCTGATGGCCCACCCCGATTTAGTGGCAAACTGCATTAAATCCATGCAAGACGCCTGCGACATCCCTGTAACCGTTAAACATCGCATCGGCATCGATGACCAAGACAGTTACCAAGAGCTGGTTCATTTTGTCGGCACGATCGCAGATACCGGATGTAAGACGTTCATCGTGCATGCCCGAAAAGCCATCCTTCAAGGCCTATCACCGAAAGAGAACCGAGAAATCCCACCCCTAAAATATGAGGTGGTTGCTCAACTCAAAAAGGACTTCCCATCTCTCGAAATCCTTTTAAATGGCGGCCTACAAAGTCACGAGCAGTGCGAAGAGGCCCTAAACTACTGCGATGGCGTCATGCTGGGCCGAGAGGCCTACCACAACCCTTCCATCCTGCTTGACGTGGATCGTCGCTATTACGATCACGCCAACCCGATCACAACCAACAAGAAGGACGCCATCAGAGCGCTTTATCCTTATATTGAATCCACGCTGTCCGAAGGAGGTAAACTGGCGTTTATCTCCCGCCACCTACTTGGACTTTTTAACGGCCTACCTGGAAGCAGGCAATTCAGACGCCATCTAAGTGAGCAGGCTTTCAAAAATGAAGCTGGCATCGACACATTAGAACAGGCATTGGCTTTCATTCCTGATGATGTGTGTACGGTTTCTTGATCAGGCATTGATGACAGTCAGGTTGCTTTATCGCCCCTTGCAACACAGGGGCTTCCTTCGCTACCCGACCCTGCATAAGGCGCAATCCGTTGACATTTGCAAAGGCTTTCCACAAAGTATTGCTTATCAATAAATGGAAGTAGCGTCATCTTATGAACAATCTAGAACAACTAAAAGAGATTACCTCCGTCGTGGCCGACACTGGGGATATTGAAGCGATCAAGCAATACCTACCTGAGGATGCTACGACAAACCCCTCACTCATTTACAAGGCAGCGCAGCTACCTCAGTACCAGAGCCTCGTTAAAGATTCCGTAGCATGGGCTAAAGACCAAGATGGCAACTTACTAGAAAACACGCTCGATATGCTCAGCGTCAAAATAGGCCTAGAAATTCTAAAAACGGTGCCTGGCTATGTATCAACTGAAGTCGATGCACGATTGTCTTTTGACACTCTCGCCACCGTTAAAAAAGCGAGGGTACTAATTGGTCTATATGAAGACGAAGGCATTGATCGCAAACGCATTTTGATCAAAATTGCCTCCACTTGGGAAGGGATACAAGCAGCGAAAATATTGGAAGAAGAAGGCATTCGTTGCAATCTAACACTGCTATTTAACTTCCATCAAGCGGTGGCCTGTGCTCAAGCCAACGTTACTTTGATCAGCCCCTTTGTCGGCCGCATTCTTGACTGGTATAAGAAAGCCGAGGGTGTCTCAGAATACGCGCCTTTTGATGACCCGGGCGTAAAATCGGTTTCCCGCATTTACCGCTACTACAAGGCGTACAACTACCAAACCATCGTCATGGGCGCTAGCTTCAGAAACATCGGCGAAATTCAGGCGCTATCAGGCTGCGATAAGCTCACCATCAGCCCTGCGTTACTGCAAGAACTGAAAGACTGCACCACTCCGTTAAAAACAGCCCTAGAACCAGACATGGCAACAGAAGATGTAAAGCTCAGCCAGCTCGATGAAAGTGCGTTTCGCTGGGCCATGAATGAAGACCCCATGGCCACCGAAAAACTAACAGAAGGCATTAGAAATTTTGCAGCCGACCTAGTATCACTTGAGCAATACATTACAGCGGAACACCTAGCGAAAGAGCCTGCCCATGCTTAAATCTATTGTTGCGTGGTTTCAATCTGAATCTGTAGAGCAACCAGGGTCAGTGACTGACCCTTTAGACTTAGCCGCTGCCGCGTTGATGGTCGAGGTGGCACTTGCTGACCACCACATGGCAGACGAGGAACTGAAACACCTAAAAAGCAGCATCATGGACTTCACCACCCTGTCAGATGACGCCTGTACTAGCCTAATCGATACCGCCATCACTGAAGTCGACAAAGCAACATCTCTACATCAATTTACACGACTACTAAACGAAACCTTCTCCCTTGAGCAAAAAAACCACCTTTTAGTCCTTTTGTGGAAAATTGCCCATGCCGATCAGGTATTAGACAAACAAGAAGAACACATCATTAGGCGAATAGCCGACCTACTCCATTTGCGTCACAGTGAGTTCATGCAAGCTAAGCACAAGGCACTACAGTCATGATTCAGTGCGTCGTCATCGCAGGTTCCACGGGCGAAATCGGCAAAAGGGTTTTGAACAACCTAGTTGCACACAACCAAATAAAGGCCATTTACCCACTCATTAGGACGCCTAGCGCAACAGTCCTAGAAAAAACACACCCATTGATCGTTGATTTTGCAGAGTTAGGAGCACTACCCACCCTAGTCCCTCAGTTTAATCCAAAGCACTCAGTGGCCATATGCACGTTGGGCACCACGATAAAAAAGGCAGGTTCAACCGCTGAATTCGAGGCGGTAGATCTGAATTACGTAGTGAATTTTGCACAAGCTTGCCGTAAAAGCGGCATAACGCAGTTCATCGTTATGAGTTCAGTGGGTGCAAGCGCATCTGCGTCTAATCACTACCTTAAAACGAAGGGGGTCATGGAAAGAGCTCTGGAGTCACTGAATTTCGAAGGGCTGCACATCCTACAGTCAAGCCTGTTAACGGGCGACCGGGCTGAATTCCGTCTAGCTGAAAAGGTGTTTGGCACCATCATGCCGCTATTCAATCCACTCATGATTGGAGCTGCATCACGATACAGGTCAATCTCAATGGATACCGTGGCGACGGCGATAAGCCAGCTAGCCTTGAGGCCATCCAGCGGAAATCATAGATATCAATACAAAGCCATCTGCTCAAAGGCATCAGAGGCGACTTCTTACCGGCACTAAGCAAACTGCCTCTGCCCTAGTCTTTAAAAAACACACCTTGTTCAGGCTGAGTTTCCTCAGCACTAGACACGGAAATGGCTTGCTGGCTGCTTTTTTCAACTGCCGTATTTGTTGCAGCGGCGGTCGAGCTCCCTTCCCGCTTAGCTTTCAACATAGCTTCTAACTTAGCTCGCCTTAAATCACACAGTTCGATGACGCGCATTTTTTCCGCAGGCATCATCTCATTCCACTTCTGGCGCTCCGTTCGCGAACGCAAACAGCCCATGCAAAACCCCTTGGCGTTGCTCTGGCAAATGCCCACACAAGGATTGGGCACCGGGAATAACTCAACTTGCTGCATTTACTTAATTTCCTTTGCTCACTTCGAGCATACCCCACTAATAAATGGCGGCCAACATACTGGTTATCATAAATTACACTTATAGCGAATATCATTATATAACTAGGAATTATGGAAAATTTTCGTGTAGAATTTGGCCCTCTTTTTAAGCTGTGCTTCATTTAAACAGTGAATATAACCCGCACAGCGCAACCACCGCAGAACAAAGGTGCCCACTCAAAAAGCACCGTTCAGCAACAGTACTGAGGCATACAATGACTGATCGCATCACAGTTGGCGGCTTGCAAGTCGCTAAAGAGCTTTACGATTTCGTTAACGAAAAAGCCATTCCTGGCACTGGCGTAGATCAAGACAAATTTTGGGCCGAGTTCAGCGCCATCGCAAACGAACTAGCGCCAAAGAACAAAGCCTTGCTAGCCAAGCGTGACGACCTTCAAGCCAAAATCGACGCTTACCAC
>Ga0181590_10000174_pt1 | contig 46640 bp, 27 predicted proteins | sample 071ome_34_FD_132446 | JGI IMG/M metagenome (GOLD analysis project Ga0181590, IMG submission 132446) | Coastal salt marsh microbial communities from the Groves Creek Marsh, Skidaway Island, Georgia - 071411BT metaG (megahit assembly) | ecosystem: Environmental > Aquatic > Marine > Intertidal...
ATATAGGGATTAAGGTAAACCGAACAGACATCCTCTTACCTGATTACCTTTACTACGCCTTGATGCACATTCACAGTCAAGGCCATTGGCAAAGGTTAGCAACGGGAACGCTTAGTCTGGTCAATATCCGAGTGTCAGACGTTCGCTTGATCGAGCTGTCACCGAGATAAGGGAGGGGGCGAAAGCCCCTAACCTTATTGACTTGAATAAGGGGTATATCGTGAAAATAGAGTTACCAAGCGTACAAGATCAACAAGCGTTAATTTTTCAGGAAAGCACGAAAGAGGCTATCAATGTATTAACGTCGAATCTTGAAGCACCTAGGATTTCCGAGGCGTTGGAGATTGACGAATCTCAATACAGTAATAAGCATTTATTGAGAGAACGTGAGGGATGGGAAGCGCCACACCCTGATATTGTTGGGGCATACTTCAGGCAGTTTCAAAAAGCCTTTCCTGATTACAGTACCGATAAAAAGCTGGCGTATTTGTTGAGGCTTTCCAGTGATCGCCGTATTAGAGAGTTTAAGCAGGGAGTCAGAAAAGTTCCGTTTGGTGTTTGGCGTGAGTTTTTGATTTTGACGGGTCGCGCTCCTCAAGAGGTTATAAAAGTTCTGGGCTTTTTCTGATATGAATAAACATGTAATAAAGTGGCTGTTTTGGCAGTTGTTTAGGTCGCTGTCTTTGAAGCGTCAAAAACTGTCGTTTCAATATTTATAATCGCTGATAATGATTGGTCTAAATTTTTAAAAGGGTCGCGCCTTCTTTTTTTCATGACTAATTAGCAGGATGGATAAATTAACTGTTTTGGGGATTTGGGCGGGTTGTATAGTCGGGCTGTAGAGTGTGAGGTTTAAAAAATATTGTTTTTTTAAGCTAAATATACTTGCACGAAATTTTGAAACTTGTAGAAGAATAGAGGTTAACCGCACTGGTTAGCGTTCTTATTAATTTTATGGAGTATTTACAATGAGCGCGAATGATGGTTTTTCTACCCGCTTAGATAGAGTGTCTGAAAAGATAGAATATCTAAAATCCACATATTCACAGTCGAACGAAGTTTATTTAGAGGGGGCAAGCCTTAAGGGTTTGATTCATTATTTGAAAGAGCTTCAGACGGATGTTGATGCACTTAAAGCGCTTAGGCATTAGTTACCAGGCTTAGAACTTGATGTCTCTTATAGTCGGGGGGTAGTATTAAGTTTTAGTTGCTTGGGTTGGTAAAATGGAACTTTTGCTATTATTTATTCTTTGGTGTGCTTGCGTCTTTGTTGGCACTCAGATGGGAATTAATAGAGGGATACCCTTTTGGGGTTTTTTTAATAGCTTATTTTTTGGGCCGATAGGTGTTTTTGTTGTCATGATTCAGGATGACAATAGAAAAATGAGTTGCCCGAATTGCGCTGAAAATATCCAGAAGGCCGCGAAAATATGCCCGCATTGCAGGTCTAATCTTTAGCTCAAATTAACATTTGAACAAATGTAAAAAATAACGTTTTAACAGCTTTACAAATGACATAGGAAAACGTAATATTTTTCTATAGTTGGATAACTTTGTAAAACCGCCTTTCAGGGCGGTTTTTTTATGCCTAAATTTTGTTAAGCCCCGCCTTTGTGTGGGGCTTTTTTGTGGGGTCAATGAATGGACGAAAGAGAAGCAGCTCAGAATTCAGATGTGATTTTTGACCCTGCGTTCTGGTTTGTTCTTACTGTGTTTTGTGGTGCGTATCTGTCTAAAGCGCTGATAACAAACGAGCCGTTTAATAAAGGTAAGTTTTGGGGTGAGTTGATTCTAGCCTTGATTACGGGCGTTGCTTTTTATGCCGGTGGTCTTCTCCAGGGTATGAGTGTTTTACAGATGGTGTTCTTAGGTTCGCTTTCGGCCCTTGGGACGGTGCGTGGTACTGAATGGATTATTAAAGCTTTAATGGCTTTTAAGAGGGTGGATTAATGATTGATGAAGTTCATTGCATAAGAACAAAAGCAATTAAAGAAGTGGTGGCTCGTGAGGGTGGCTTTGTTGATCATGTCAACGATTCAGGCGGCGCTACTCGATGGGGTATTACTGAGGCGGTAGCTAGAAAGCATGGTTATAACGGTTCAATGACATCGTTGCCAGAATGGAAAGCCTTTGAAGTCTATGATTTTGCATATTGGCAACCATTGAAGCTTGATCAGATAGCGCTGATTAGTGATGAGCTTGCGGCTTACCTGTTTGATTACGGTGTTAACTCAGGTCTGAAGCGTTCAGCTAAAACACTTCAGCGAGTGCTTAATGTGCTGAATCGTGGTGGTAAAGATTACAGCGATTTGAAAGAAGATGGTTTGATAGGTAGCAAGACCATAGAGGCTATAACGGCCCTGATTAATTCGCGTGGTGATGACGGCATTAAGGTATTAACCGAAGCCATTAACGCTATGCGTATTTCATTTTTAATTAATCTATCAGAGCGCAAAGAAAGCCAGGAGTCTTTTACATTTGGTTGGCTTAAGCGCGTTGTTGAGTTGAAAGGTGCAGCATGATTGATGTGATTAGCCTAGCCTTGGGAGCTGCAAAGCTCACGGGATTGGATGAGAAAATAGGCCGATGGATTGGCGGCGATAACGGCGCAAGCGTGGCTGAAAAGGTTGTTGATGTGGCGCGAGTAGTGACAGGAACTACAGACCCAGAGGAGGCAATCAAGCAGCTTAAAGCCGACGAAAAGAAACAGTTTGAATTTGAAAAGCAGTTAGCCGCGCAAGAGTTCGAGCTAGAGCGATTGGCGTATCAAGATAGAGCTGATGCACGCTCAATGCAAGAAGCCGCGTTACTTAGTGATGATACATTCTCAAAGCGGTTTGTTTATTACTTTGCGATTGGTTGGAGTCTATTTGCTTGTCTTTATATGGGGTTGGCTACCTTCTTAGGTATTCCAGAAGCCAGCGTCAGATTTGCAGATACGATCTTAGGTTTCTTATTGGGTACGGTGTTAGCTGGAATGTTCGGCTACTTCTACGGTTCAAGTGATGGTAATGAAAAGCGTGCAGACAAAGACAGTCGTTACTTACTACCACGACCAGAGACATAGTTAATTAGATATGAGCAGCGGGCGCGATATTTGCGGGTAGCTACCAACTACCCGCCTTTTTGCTTTAGGTACTTTCCAGAGTGTTTATACCTAATGGGGACCAGACTCGCGGGCTTTGCCACGTTGAGAATTTTAAAATCTAGTCCTTTCTCCTTTCTTGAAAAATCACCAAAAATCACATAAATAACTGAAATATAAAGAGTTTTTTAAATTAACGATTAGCTTTTATGGTCTTTAGAAAGGAGTCAATTGTTCAAAGTAACATTTGTTAGACTGTTTATTTGTCCTTTCTTACAAACTAACAAAAGTACATTTTCACAATGACCGTAGTTAATCGAAAAGAATTTGCTGACTTGATTGGTAAAGACCCGCGTTGGGTTGGAAAGCTAATCGAAGACGGTTTACCGAGTTCGGGCGGTGGCCGTGGTAGCCCGATTCAGATAGAAACCGCCGAAGCCATTCAATGGTTAATTGATCGTGAAGTTAGAAAGCAGGTCGGAGAATCTGAAGACGACTACACACCAAGGCCCGACACGAAAGACGGCGAAGAATTACTACTAACAAAAGCAAAGCGAAGAAAAGCAGAAGTAGAAGCAAACAAGGCTGAAGACTCAGTAATAGAAATTGAGGATTTAGCACAGTTCCTTTACCCGATAGCCACCATTTTTGGAAATGAGTTATCAGGGTTAGGAGCGCGGTTAGGTTCAGAAGTGGCGGGCATTGATGATTCAGCAAAGTGTAAGTTCATCATTGATAACGAAACCGTTCGAGTCAGGCAGTCAACCGCAAATCAGCTACGGGAATACGTTGCTGAATGTCGCGCTAAGTCTAGCGGATATGGTGGACGCGCCACCGATGAGGAATGCGGCGCAATGGGCGAGTGCTAACAGAATCATGCCTCCTGGTTCACCAAAGCCAGGGCCGTTCAGAACAGAATCTACGCCGTATATGATCCCTGTATGTGAAGCGTTCGCTTTGCCTCAGTTTTCAAAGATTACCTTTGTTATGGGTACGCAGATGGGTAAGTCTGCAACCATGCAAAATATTATCGGTTGGCGTTTAGATGACCAGCCAGCACCCATTATTTACGTTGGGCCAACTGAAAATAATATCAGTGATGTTGTAGAGCCTAAGATTGTTGAAATGTTCGAGCAAGCGGCAAGCTTGAACTTAAAGTTTGATCACAAAAGCCCTCGATATAAAAAGCGTGTTGCCGGTGTTCATTTGCGCTTTGCTTGGGCGGGTTCGCCAGCGGGTATTGCTTCAGATTCAGCGGTTATTTCATTAGTTGATGAGCTAGATAGGCCAGATGATAACGCTACGGGTGAAGGTGATTTAGGCGACTTGGTAGAGGCGCGTGGTGATGCCTTTGATGATAGTAAATTAGGACTGACTTCTACACCAACTCACGGCAAAGTTTTAACGACTCAAGACCCAGACAGCGGCTTAACGCATTGGGCGATTTCTTCAAAAGGTCGGGTTTATAGCCCTATTTGGTGTCAGTGGGAATTAGGAACGCGCCATGAATGGGCTGTGCCTTGCCCGCATTGTAATCAATATTTTATACCACGTTCTGACCTGCTTTGGTGGCCTGGTCGTGGTTCAGATGATGAATGTTCAGCGAATACCGCATTTAAAGAAGCGCGTTTGGTTTGCCCGTCTTCAGGTTGTCAGATTGAAGATAAACACAGGCAATCAATGAATGCTAAAGGGGTAGCGGTTGCCCCTGGTGAGTTGCCAATTTTAAAAGATGACGGTGTAGAAATTCGCTACCAGGGCGAATCTTACAACGTGCCGTTTCATTCGTTCAGGCATTCAGACGAAAACACCCATTTTAGTATTTGGGTAAGCGGCCTTTGCTCGTTCAGTGCTAAAAAATCTTATGGCTTTTTAGCCAAGAAATTACTTGAAGCGCTTAAGAGCGGTAAGCCAGGAAAGATTTTAACTGCTTATAACACTGGCTTCGGTGAAGTCTATGCGGCTTCAGGTGATGCCCCCGAGTGGGAAGAGGTTTACGCCCTTCGTTCTTCTTACAAATCAATGGAAGTGCCAGACGGCATGGATACCTTGATCTGTACGGTAGACGTTCAAAAGCGTTGCCTCTATTACACGGTGCGCGGCTGGAAGGCTGGTATGACGAGCCGATTAATTGAACATGGTCAGTTATACGGCGATACCGACAAGTTAGAAGTTTGGGCTGAATTGGATGAATTAGCCGCCCGTGAATGGGAAGGCCAAAGCCTTTCTTTAATCGGTGTCGATTGCGGCTATAGAACCGATGAAGTTCATGCCTGGGTAAGAAGGCATAAAACCAAAGCCCGCGCTTTGATGGGCTTTAAGAAGCTAACAAAACCCTTCAGAAAGACCCGCATTGAAGTTAGCAAGCTAGGTAAGGTTCGAAAGACGGGTGATAGCCGTTGGGATTTTGATGCTAGTTCAGCTAAAGCCTGGGTGCATAGTCGTGTACGTTGGGCGCGTGATCAGGTGGGTTCCTGGTTGTTACCGGCTGATGTGACGGAAGATTACTGCAAACAGATTGTTGCTGAAGAGTTTTTAGAAGATGAAGCTCGTTGGGTTCGAACGTCTAAAGATAACCATTATTTAGATTGCGAGGGTATGCAGTACATGTGCGCTCGAATGCTAAAAATTGATCGCCGCAAGGTGGAAAAAACACACGAGGCTGAAGCCGTGGCAGAGCAAGAAAACCTATCTTCAGAAAAAGAAGAAACTGAAGCTAGCCAGCCTGAAACACCAGTTAAAAAGCGTGCGGCGCGTACTCGTAAAAGTCGCCCTGGTCGTTCTAAGAAAAGCGGATTTGTGAAGAGGTACAACCGATGATGGAGCCTAAAAAAATCATAGCGGGCGATTCTGCGGAATGGGCCTTTGATCATGAATTAGCTGATGGTAGCTGGCTGTTTAAATATGCCCTTCGTGGCCCTTCCGTGATTGATTTTAACGCTTCGGCTATTGATGGTTGGGTGGGTGTTGATCTTACCTCAGATGATACTAGCGGTTGGGCGGCTGGCTTGTATGAGTGGGTGTTATTTGCAACGAAAGGCACAGACAGAAAGCTAATTAATAATGGCTTTATAGAGATAGCGCCCGATTTTATGGCGCTAGGTGTAGGGCATGACCCGCGCACTCATGAAGAAAAAGTTTTGGCTTCTATTAAAAGTGTTCTTGAAGGCCGTGTGCTTTCAGATCATGAAAATTACAGTATTGACGGGCGCTCTATCAGTCGTATTCCAGTGTTAGAGCTTCAGAAATTAAGGCGCACTTATGCGCTGTTGGTGTATCGCCAGAAGCGCGGTAGTGAAGTTATTGTTAAAGCGGTAAAGACGAGGTTTGCGAATGGCTGAACAGGTTGAAAATAAGCCGTTAAAGCGTTCGCCAAATTCACAGACTCAATACCGATTTGCAGCCAGCACCAGCAGTACAGCGGGCAACCGCTTGATAGGTTATGGCCTAAGCATTGATGAAGAGCTTAAGCGTGATCTGAACGTCATTAAATCGCAGTCGCGTAAAGCCGGTAATGATGACGGCTATGTAGTCAAATTCTTAAACATGTGTGAAACGCACATTGTTGGGCCGGAAGGCTTTTCTTTTCAAAGTAAGGTTTTGTTGCGTGATGGATCGCCAGATAAGCGAACCAATCAAATCATTGAACAAGGCTGGAAGGCTTGGGGTAAGAAAGGCGTTTGTGATGTGACAGGGCGCTATTCTTGGCAAGACATAGAAACCTTATTTATTCGTTCGGTGGCTGAAGCGGGTGAAGTGTTGGTAAGGCTGGTCGAGGGTTTTGATAATGCTTTCGGCTTTGCGGTTCAGTTGTTGGATTCAGACCATTTAGACACAAGCTATAACCGCGAATTGTCTAACGGTGTTCGCATTAAGATGGGCGTTGAAATTGACGGTTGGGGCCGTCATTTGGCCTACCACGTTTTAACAAATCATCCAGGCGAGCGCTCTTACTATTACGGTAATACGCACTATGAGCGCATACCGGCTGATGAAATCATTTTAGGCTATTTGCCGTTTCGCATTGGTCAAAATCGCGGTGTGCCTTGGGCGCACGCTTCTTTATTGGAAATGTCGCACCTGTACGGCTATCGAGAAGCTGAAATGGTCGGCGCTCGTGGTTCAGCTTCTAAGATGTTTGCTTATGAGCCTGACCCAGACATTGAGCCAGAAGACCCAGACAAAGAACCTGACTTTGTTGAAGAGTTAGAGCCAGGTGGCGGGGTGGTCGTGCCGTATGGCTACACCTTAAAAGAATTAGATTGGAGCCATCCAGGCGGCAACTTTGGCGCATTCATGAAGGAAGGTAAGCGCGGCTTGGCTTCGGGCTTAGATGTTAACTACAACACCTTGGCGAATGATCTTGAAGGCGTGAATTTCTCAAGCTTGCGCCATGCCACTTTAGATGATCGTGACGGCTGGAAGAAAAAACAGCGTTGGTGTCGTCAGACATTGCATGAGCGCGTTTATCAAGCCTGGTTAAAAATGGCTTTGTTGGTTGGTGCGTTGCCTGGGCTTCGATTCTCAGATTATGACCGCTTAAACCAAGGGTTGTTTCATGGGCGCCGTTGGTCGTGGGTAGAGCCGTTGAAAGATGAAAAGGCCAATACCGAAGCTATCAACAATATGACTAAATCGCCTTACGAGGTGATGCGGGAGGCAGGCCGCGACCCTGATGAAGTCATAAAAGAAATCTTAGATTTTGAAGAAAAGGTTTCTAAGGTTCGAGAGCTTAGAAAGGCAGCAGAGCAAGCGGGGGAGGTTGTGAGTGACGCTGAAGAAGAAACTTGAATTAGGTAAGCAGTTTCGAACGTTCAATGTTCGAAGTGATTCAGTAAATGAGGAAGATCGCAGCGTAGAGCTTTCCTTCAGTTCTGAAACGCCAGTAAAACGCTATTGGGGCCACGAAATCTTAAGCCATAAGGAAGGGGAAGTAGACCTAACCAGGCTGAATAATTCTGGCCCTTTTTTAATGGATCATAGAACCAGTGATCAGCGTGGAGTTATTGAACGTGCTTGGGTTGATCAAAAAGGCCGCGCCTTGGTTCGTTTGTCAAAGAACGAGCGTGGCGAAGAACTGTTAAATGACATTCGTGATGGCATACGAACAAAAATTAGTGTCGGTTACGAGCTAACAGAGTTGCTGGATGCTTGGGAAGAAGACGGAGAAGAGTATTACCGCTTTGCCTGGGCTCCTTATGAGATTAGTTCGGTAGCCGTTGAAGCCGATGTAAATGTAGGTGTTGGCCGTAGTGAAGACGACACCACCAAAAAACAATTTATTGTGCAAAAGAGAGAAAAAACGATGGATGAAGACGAAGTATTAGAAGGCCAAGAACAAGAAGTTGAAGCAGGTGAAGAGGGTGCGCGTTCTGGTGCTCCATCGGATAAGCCTAAAGTTACGGTTGATGTATCGGCAGCGGTAGAAGCAGAGCGTAAGCGCTGTGAAGAAATTAACGCTATTGGCGCTCAATTTGGTATGCAGAAGGAAGCAACGGCGGCCATTCGTGCTAATAAACCGTTAGATGCTTTTAAATCGGATGTGCTTCAGGCAGTACGTACTAATAAGGCGAAGCCAGCCGGTACGGATATGGAGCTTGGGCTAGATTCTCAAGACTTGAAGCGCTACAGCCTAATGAATGCGGTTAAAGCGAACGTTACAGGTAATTGGCGCAAAGCAGGCTTTGAGCGTGAAGTTTCACAAGCCATTGCTGAAAAAATGGGTAAAGACGCTCGTGGTTTCTATGTGAACTATGAAGTGTTGGCTGGAATGGGTGGCACTCGTACTAACAGTAAGTCAACGGGCGTGGGTGCGGAATTGGTCGCTACTGATTTATGGAGTGATCAGTTTATCGACCTGCTACGCCCTAACTCGTTGGCGGCGAAGTTGGGTGTGCGTGTTGCTACCGGCTTGATTGGTGATGTGGATATTCCTAAGAAAACGTCTGGTGCATCATTTTATTGGATTGATGAAGACGAAGACGTAACCGACTCTAATCTAGGCTTAGGCATTGTTAAGATGTCGCCTAAGACTATTGCCGGTTCGATTCCGATTACGCGCCGTTTGATGCAGCAGTCAACACCTGACATTGACCTGCTAGCGCGAAATGATTTGATGGAAGGCTTAGGGCTTGGTATTGATACCGCTATCTTTATGGGTACAGGTTTAAATAACCAGCCGCTAGGCATTAAAAACCAAACGGGTGTAAATGCTATTACAGTGCCTGCCGGTGGCTTTGATTGGGGTTCCCTTGTTGATTTTGAAACCGAGATAGCCGAAGCCAATGCGCTTGCTGATTACATTGCGTATTTGATGCGCCCTTCAACTCGTGGTTATTTGAAGAAAACTGAAAAATCAGCGGGTACTGCTAAGTATCTGTACGAAGATAATGAAGTCAACGGCTATAAAGCCGATGTTTCAACCATCTTTGATAACGATGCAATTCTAGCGGGTGACTTCTCACAAGCCTTGCTTGGCGTGTGGGGTGCATTAGATTTGATGGTTGATAAATCAACTAAGGCCGCTTCAGGTGGTACGGTGTTGCGAGTCTTCCAGGATGCCGATGTCGCTGTTCGCCATCCTTCAGCCTTTGCTTACGGTGTTAAGCCGTAAGCTGGGTTAGCTAAAGAAAACTCGATTAATAAAGCATGAAAAGCCGCTTAATTGCGGCTTTTTTGTGGCTGTTTTTTATGTTTGGAGCATTCAAATCATGAAAGTAGAAATTACAAAAGGCGTGATGATCAAAGGAACGCCCGTTTTCCCGCAAAAGGGCAAAGGTAAGCCGGTGATTGTTGATGTAAGCAAATCAGAAGCGAAGGCGCTTATTAGTGCGGGTCAGGCTAAGTTAACAGATCAAAAAGCCAAACCTACCATTGAAATTAAAGACCCTGAAGCGACCGGCGAAGATGCCGCGCTAGATGAGTTCTTTGGTGAAGAGCAAGAAGACGAGTAATAAAGGTAAGTGATGAGCTTTCAAGACCAAATGATTAAAGACTTGGAGCAGGTCTTTTTTACAGACTTTGCAGATGTGGCGACAGTGGCCGGTGTTCAGGTGAAAGGAAACTTTGACCGAGTTTCAGCCAGTTTTGATGCTATGTCGGGTTCATCGTTGGTCTTTGCTTACCCAACGTATTTACAGCCTGGGGTTAAGAAAAACGACCTTGTTATCAGGGCTTCAGATGGTAAGTCGTTTAAGGTTCGTGATATTGACCGAGAAAACAACATATCCAGGCTGCACTTATGACCATTGACCGAGATATAGCGCAAGCCATTAAAAATATTGATGGTGTAAGTAAACGCGCTGTACCGAGAGCCAATGCTCAGGCGCTTAACCGTGTAGCTGCTCGTGTGGTTTCGCGTAGTACGAAAGCGGTGTCTTCAGAGGTAAAACTGCCTCAGAAGAATATAAGAAAGCGGGCAGAGGTGCATAGAGCGCGGTTTAATCGTCAGTATGTGCGAATACGAGTTAGATTATCGCCAATACCTTTAATTTCTTTGCCGGAGGCTAGAAAAAAGGTAATGCAAAACCGCACCAGATATAAGGCAGCATTGCCAGGGCGTAAGCGGGGTGGTCGATTTTCAAGTATGACGGTTGCTAGACATCATAAGTTTGAACGGGTGTTTTTGCAGAGAACCAGGCGCGGGAAATGGCATATTTTGATGCGTGAAGGGGATTCTCCTTACCCGATTAATGTTGCTCAGATACGACTAAGAGAGCCGCTAAAGAAGAGTTATAAGGCTGTATCTGTTGAATTGATGCGCTCAGACTTCCCGAAAGAGCTAAAAGCGGCGTTAAGAAATCAAATCAGAATAATGATAGTGCGTAGCTGATGGATATTATCGAACAAATCAAAGCTCAGGTGATTAGTGATGTTCAGCCGTTGTTAGGGGCTAGCTTTACCGTGTTTAACGGCGTGCCGCAATCAATACAAGTGGCTGATGATGAGTATTCCGACGATGAATTACCAGCGGTCGCGGTGTTTGTCAGTGATGCACAAGTAACCGATGAAAGCTTTGATTCTGAAGAGTGGGCCGGTGTGCTTCATGTCGTACTGTATGACGTTTCAAGCAACCAAGTAGAGCAAGTATTAAACGGTTATTCAGAAACGGTGCATAGCGTGGTAACTCGTGATTATACCGCCAATGGATTGTTACTAAGCTGCGCTCGTAGCAGTTTAGCCAGTGAAAAAGATAATGAGCTTCCCTGGGGGATGCTCGATTTAATGTTCAATATTGAATGGGAGACAAACTGATGTCTACAACACCGACACGGGGTTCAGGTACAACTTTTTGGCGTTTAAATGATGGTGTAGACATTACCACCATCCTTGATATGACGGCTGATGATGATTGGTCGAACATTGCCAAAATTAAAGAAATTCAACCAGGCGAAATTACCGCCGAAGACATTGAAGATAACTATTTAGACTCAGAACACCCAGACTGGGTTGAAACGTCTTCAGGCCAGAAGAGCGCGGGTGAAACACAGGTTACATTAGCTTGGTTGCCTGGTGATGCCGCACAACAAAAATTGGTTGATGATTTTAACTCAGGACAACCGCAATGGTGGCGCATTAAGTACCCAAATAACGTGGTTGATTGCTATTACGGCTATATCAATAGTTTGGGTAAAACGGTGCAGGTAAAAGAGCGTATGCAGCGAACTATTAAGATCAAAAACATTCATGCGCCTAAAATGGCTGAAGATTTGATCGCGTAAACAGGTGAATCATGGAACCAATGTTAAAACGTAAAGAGGTGGCCCTTTCAGGGGCTACTATCGAAGTTCAAGAGTTATCAGCGATAGATAATTTAGATTACCTGAGTTATATCGCTACCCTTGAGTCGCCCCGCGACTTAGAAGAGGGTGCAAGCCCTGAACGAATCGCGGCTAACTTGAGAGCGTGGCAGCGGGTTAACCTGCTAGCGCATTCTCGTTTAGTAGCCTATGGGCTGGCGTTGAGTTACGGAATGCTCAAGCTTGATGATGTTCAAGATAGGGTGTTGCATTCGTTTAATCAGGCCGATTTAAAAACCTTACATGATGAAGTAGCGGTATTAAGCGGCTTTGAATTGTCGAGCGGTGAAAGCTCAGATAAAGACGTTGAATCAGAATCGACGGAATCAATCGTAAAAAAATAATAGAGACTGAAGACGACTTTATAACCGCGCTGGCGCATGAATTGGGCCAGTGTTCACCTTCTTTGATGCTGGCCTCTATGTCAGCGTCAGATTACAACCGTTTCAAGCGCTGGTTTGCCAAAATCGGTTTTAAGTTTGAAATGGATAATTGGCGCATGGGCCAAGTGTGCGCTTCAGTCTGGAATGTGGCGTTAAAGCCAGAAAACCACCTTAAACCTACTCAATTTTATACATTTGAACAGCCGGTAGCTTCTGAACAGTCAGATGATGACTTAATGGAGTTAGGCGCGGCGATACCTGGAGGCTTCCGTTTTGACAAACCAAGTAGCGAGTTTGACGGTCAAGCTTGATGCAGACCAGGCAACCTTTACCCGTGATATGGAGCGGGCGAAGAAGATTTTAAAAGGCTATGGCAGAAACGCGAAAGACTCTGAATCAGCCAATACCAGTTTTGCACGTTCACTAACGACCGTTTCAAGCGGTGCGGTAGAAATGGCCGCAGGTTTTAAGGTGGCGGGTGCTGCGTTAGGTGCGGTGGTGTCGATTGGTGCGGCAGCGGTGGCGGCTATTAATTCCGTGGCCGGTGCTAATGCACAATTAGCCCGTGATCTTGATGCTATGGCCCTGCGCTCAGGCGTTGCGGTGGCCGAGCTTCAGACCTTGGCGTATGCAACCAGCGAATACAATATTTCAGCCGATAAAGCGGCGGATATTCTTAAAGATTTAACCGATAAAACAGGTGATTTCTTAGCCACGGGTGGCGGAGAAATGGCCGATTTCTTTGAAAACATCGCCCCGCAAGTTGGCTTAACGGCTCAAGAGTTGGCGGCTATGTCAGGCCCTAACGCTTTAATTGCGGTTAAGAATGCGTTAGATGCGACGAATACCAGTGCAGCCGAGCAAGTATTCTATTTAGAAAGCATTGCAGATGAAGCCAGTTCGTTAATACCGCTATTAGAGAATGGCGGCGAAAAGCTGTTAGAGATGGAGTCTCGTTTAAAGGGGCTTAATTCTGCGTTAACACAGTCTGAAATTGCTCGATTTAAAGCTTACCAGTTAGATGTTGATGACCTTTCCAGGTCGTGGAAAGCTTTTACCCGAGAGGCTATTTTACCGTGGGTAGATGAGCTTCAAGAAGGCGCTAGATATTTAACTGAAATCTTTTCAGAAGGCCGAAAGAACCGGCTAATGACGACTATTAACGAGTCGCACACCGAAATGGTGGGGCTTCGTGAAGAGATTCAGCAGCTTGAAAAGGATTTAGAAACCGCGCCAAAGTTTGGCGGCGTGGGCTTAATAGATGCCTTCTTTGGTCGTACTGATGCCAGTCAGAACATAAGCGACTTAATAGAAGAGAAAAAAAATAAACTGTTATCGGCACAGCAAGGGCTAAAAGAAGCGCAAGACCGGCTAACAGAATTGCAAGGTAGGCCAACTGGTGATCGCACTGGTTCGGGTGGCAGCAGCTTAAGCGCGGGTGATCTTGAAGACAGTAAAAAGCTGGAGGAACAGGGCGCTAAACGAATAGCACAGCTAGATCAGCAGTACGCACACGAGCGCGATTTATTAGCGCTTCAGCACCAATCCAGACTTGATGAAATTAATAACCTTCAGGTTTCAGAGGAAGAGCTAACCCGTTTAGGCTTTGAAAATATCCATTTATTGCGTGAAGAGTACGCCCTTCAAGAGAAAGAATTTTTTCAGAAGCAAATCTTAGAGCGTGAGCAGGATCAAAGGGAGGCCGACGAACGAGAGTTAGAACGTGTTCGCCGTTTGGCAGAGCGTAAGCGCGAAGCAGAAGAGCGAGAGAAAAAGCAGTTTGCAGCTACCCAGCAGCGGTTAGACCAGCAAATGCTAGCTATGCAGTTTAACGTAGCCTCTCAGGGCTTGGGCTTGATTGAAGCAACGGCTAAAGAAGGTTCGGCTATTCAGAAGGCAGCTTTTGTTGCTCAAAAGCTAATGGCGGCAGCTCAGGTCTACATTCAAGGTGAAGTGGCAGCTATGGCGGCTTTATCGCTACCGCCAATAGGCTTGGGGCCGGTGGCAGGTGCAACCTATGCGGCGGGTATCCGTGGTATGGCTGCGGCCAGTGCTGGCTTTATTGTTGGCCAGGCTATCGCGGGGTTTCGTGAGTTGGGCGGCGGTGTGTCGGCAGGTAAGTCTTACATTGTGGGTGAGCGTGGGCCAGAGGTGTTTACCCCTGGTGCAGGTGGTCAGATTACTTCTAATAGCAACTTAGCTCGATTGGGCGGTGGTGCTGGCGTGGTGGTCAATGTGCATGAGGCACCACCAGGTACGCGTGTTGAACAGTCTGAAGAACAAGGTCAGACCATTATTGATGTGGTGATAGGTGATCTTGAAGAGGATGGGCAGATATCGCGCTCAATGCAGCAGAAATTCAGTTTAGAGAGAAGAGGGTTTTAACGTGACTGAATACCCGTATGGGATATTGCCAAGCCCGCATTTTGCGGGCGCTGTTAAGCAGCAGCCTAACTTATTAAGGTCGGGCATGAGTTCGGGTCGAAGTCGGGTTAGGCGGCGGTTTGAGGCGGTTCCGGCTCAATTGAAGGTAGAGTTTCGATTAAAGGAAGATGAGGCCGCGTTTTTTGATGGTTGGGTAGAGCATGTATTGAAAGGGGCTTCGGCCCCTTTTTTATTGAATATTCGTTTGCCAATTGGCTTGGTTCAGCATCAAGTGGAGTTTGTTAGTAGTCCCTTGGAAGATTTTAAGTTAAGGGGTGGAAAGTGGGTTTATTCCGCCACGATTCAGATTAAGCGTCTTTCGGTGATCAATAGTGATTTGGTGTTGTTGTTGGCAGGGTTGAATTTACCTTTGACGGAGTGGCCAGGGCTGCTTGATGCGGTTGAATTGACTGTAAATCATAATAATTTTTAGGTGTTGAGATGGCGTTACCAGTTACACAAGATTTTGAAGATGCAAAGCGCGACCTGGATGATTTGGCGCTCATTGTTAATAGCAGTGATGATATTTATGTTCAGACTCGGGTTGGTGGTTTAAAACCTTCTTTGGCAAAAGTTCTTAAGCGACTGCATGATTACGCACCAGTGAAAAACCGTGGGGTTTGGGAAGCGGGTGTGGCTTATGATGTTAATGATATTTGGCAGGCACCAGATTCAACCTGGTACGTTGTGGTTACAGGTTATACCTCTGGCGTTTCTGCTTCTGAAGATATTGGTTCTGGCGTGGTGTTTGTTCATCAAAGCGCTTCGACAGGTGATAGTGGTGGTGATACTGGCGGTGATAATAGTGATGTTTGGTCGCCGTATGATATTGGTTATACCGAAGAAACGTACTTACAAGAGCCGATCCGCGCAATTAATGAGACATTGGCGAGGATGTCGGATGAGGCGGGCGGCGGTGTGTTGCAGTTGCCAGCAGTGCCTGTAGATATTGACTGGGGGGCTGAAAATTCCAGCTATGGCTTGGCTAAGATTATTATTCCTGCGGTGGCTGGCCAAGCGTTTCATATTAAGGGGCATGGTAAGCACGCGCCGTTCAGGGTGAATACGTCAGCTATTGCGGATACTACAGATACAAATCATTGGTCTTTGTTTACGACGGGAGATCAGGCGGACGGTAGAAACGGTTGGGATTTTGCTACGCATAGCGGCGGGTCGGATAATGGGGCGCGCTCGTATGATATGACCAAGTTTTTAGATGAAGTTATTATTGAAAATGTTCATATCATCGGTGATGAGCCAGATGCCGCCCCGAATCTAACGGCGGTGGGGTCGTATAATTATCAGTTTGGCGGAATTCATTTGTACGGGGCCAAGCGTGGCATAGTTAAGAAGTGTCGAGTTACGAACGTTCTTACTACGGGTATTGTTATTGGGTTTTGCCTAGAGGCATGGGCTACGGGGAATGTGACGGAAGATATTGGACATCGTAAGTTTTCAGGTGCGCCCGCAAACGGAATTGATATTGTTGGTCTGGGGGCAGATGCGCCGGATGACATGATTTCAAGTGCGGTAGTGTTTGGTAACTTTGCCAAAGATGTTCATGACGTGGGTTTTATGACGGTTTGGAGTGATACACGGGTTACTCATTGTGTCACCTATGGTTGTGGTTTGGGGATAGAAAACCAAACGGCTTCATTTGTGACAGATAGAGAAGATATAGGGGGTAATGTTTCGGTAGAGCATTGTTTTATTAATGGCAAAGTTTCACATTGGAGTACGTTTACCAAGTACTCGGATGCGATTGTGATGAACGGGGGTAAGAATAAGGCGCATTCGATTTGTAATACGTCGATAGTTAATTGTCCAAATATGGCGGTTGCTGGTTATACAGACGGTTCTAGCATGAATATTGAAAACCTGTATTTGCGAAATACGGGAACGTCTAATTATCATGAGTTTCCTACTATTCTTTGGTCGGGTGGCCCGCTTCATATTTCTGGCGGGGTTTTTCAAGATATTAATCATACCTTGGTCCAGGTGTACGGCAGTACGGCGACGTTGACTTGGGGTGCTAGAACTAAAATGATCAATCTGAAGCGTTCGATTTATGCGGGTGGTGGCCAGGACGGTCGTATATTTCAGGTTAAGGCTGAAATCATAGGTACGGGTTATTGTACGGTGGGTATCTCTTCTGCACCTACGGACAATATTGATTTGGATTTCTTGGTTAAGCAGGCGACATCATCGAATTTGGTTAAATTGGCTACTTGGGATGATAAAGCGGTTTCGGTATCTGGCAAGGTGAAGATTGATTACGGTTGGTCAGACGCTGATTTAAGGCCGATTACAAGTTATCTTGAGGGTAGTGAAGGCTTTATTGATGTGGAGGTGGTGAACAGAAATACGCCAAAGGCTAATCCGACGGGGACAGATGGTTTACAGACGAATTCCAGTTTTGGTTATGTGAACCCTAATAGTATGGTGTTGTTGAATGGCAAGCGTTCGCCGTTCGGCGGGGCGGCGTTGTCGGTTAATTTCTTAACGGGTCGGGTGGTGAGCAGTTTTGATATTAATGCCAAGCTGAATACCTTGGTGACTAATATTAATAATCAGTATATGGGGCCTCTGGGTCTTCATCTTCATGAAAAATCCGCATTAAATTCATTGCCTGCCAGTGATTCATTGCCAGTTGATAAGACAGCAGTTATTCAGTTGGATGCGTCGGTTATGTCTCAGATGGTGATGAGTCAGGGTGTCACTTTGGTTGTCAGGGTTTCGCCATTAACGGCGTATACGTTTGATGATAACAGTGATACAGAGGTGAGAACCCTTCTTACTTCTTACGGTGATTCTTCTAATTACTTGGATTTAGTGCATTGGACGGCGCAAGGTCGGGAAGAGATTTATCTTGCGGTGAATGGTGGTACGGATTCTTCAAAAGCGTATTTGGCGATTGATCCAGACCAAGAGATATACGTTGCGCTTTCTTATGATCCCTCGTCGTCGTCAATGGTGTTGGCAGTGAATGGGATTACTCAGAAGGTAGAAGGTGTTACCAGTTTTCCTGATGTGACCGCTATTCCTACGTACTTGGGGATTGGCCGAACGGCGTTTACTGGTCTTTGGGATTTGTATCAACCTCGATCTTTAAATGGTCATCTTAAAGAGATTTCGGTGTTGAATAAGTCAATGGACATGAAGCAGTTGCAGCTATTGACGCGTCAAAAGGGGTGATGATGAGCCAGGTATTAGAAACGGTTTATGCATCTGCGCCAATTGATAAGTTGGTGATTCATACGCTTGAGCTGGTGCATCCGGCTTTTGAGGGTGGCTCGATTCGGTTATGTCAGGGATTTGAGGATATAGGGGTTACGCTGGAAACGGGCGAGGCTGTGACTTTTACGGCTTCCGGTTTTGGGGTGTCTTTGCCAAGGCGCTCTATTCGGGGCCGTCAAGATTTGCAATTCCAGCTTGATAATGTAACGGGTGAAGTCTTAAAGGCGGTAGATGATGCGTTGTCGGTGGGCGGTGCTATTCGTGTGAATTATCGTGCCTTTGTGAGTACGGATTTAAGCGAACCATCGCAAGCGCCTACTAAAATGACCGTAACCTCTATTAAGGCGAATTATAAATCTGTAACCGTGATTGCGGGCTTTCATGATTTGGTTAATAAGGCTTGGCCTAATCGCCGTTATACGCCTTCTTTCGCACCAGGGCTTAAGTATTTAGGCTAGCTCTATTTGTGGCTGATGTTCGTTGGCCGCTTCTTGTTTTCTTCTTTTATTTGAGTGTTTTTATGTCGTGGATAAATGGCTATATGTCGGCTGTTTATGAAGACGGCGGGCGCGGCCCTAATGCGTTTGATTGTTGGGGCTTAGTTCGTGATGTGCTTCATAAATACTTTGATGTGCCAGAGCTGCTTAGTTATGGCTGTGTTTGCCCTGATGACAAGCGCTCAATGAATGCAGGTTATAAGGTAGTTAAAACTGGTTTTAAGGCTTGTTGTGCTGTGCCTGGTGCGGTGGCGTGTGGTTATCGGTCAGGCTGTTTGGTTCATGTAGGGGTTGTGGTTGAAACGGCTTCAGGCTTAAGGGTGCTTCATGCTTCTAGGGCTTCAGGTGTTTCTTTGGTGTCGCTTAGGGAGTTTGAGCGGCTGTTTTTAAAGGTAGGGTTTTATTGTTATGGCGGCAGTAGTTAAGGTTTTTGCTGATAAGCTGAATTCAAGTGTATATGAGCAGTGCTTTATTAAAGAGGGTCAAACCTTTGAAGGCTGGCTTTGTGAAAATGTACCGTCTTATGATGATAAGTTAGCGCCGTTGTTTTCGGTGGCGTTGAACGGCGCTGAGTTGTTGCCGTTAAACTGGTCGGTTTATCGTGCGTTAAATGATGATGTGTTTGAAGTGACGGTAGAGGCAAAAGAGCCTGCAACTATTGTGTTTGCTATTGTTGCGGTGGTGGCTACAGCAGCTTCAATTTATGCGTTGAGTCAGATACCTGACAGTTATAACACTACTACGCCCGAAGGTTCGCCCATCTATGATGTGAATGCACAGGGCAACAGGCCGCGCTTGATGGGTGTTATTCCAGAGTTGGCCGGTACGCACCAAGTATACCCAGATACGCTGAATCAACCGCGCCGGAAGTATGTTGATAATGAGCAATGGCTTTATCTGTTAATGGCGGTTGGTGTAGGTGAACACGAATTTACTGAAGATGATATTTACATAGGTAATACCCCGATCGGGCGGTATGTTGAGGATATTGATTATCAGGTGTTTGGGCCTGGTGAAGATGTGTCTAGTCATGAGTCGCATAGAAATTTTTATCAATCGCCTGAGGTGGGCGGTAATGGTGGTTTGGGTGGTTTAGAGGTTAAGGCGTATGCGAACCGTTATGTAGCTAAAGGGACGTATGGTAATCGTTATATTTATACAAAAACGCGCGGCCCTGGTGATCATGTTATGGCGCTTGCGTCTTCTCCGTCTGATTCGTCTGTGGGGCATATTTCTTTCCCGTTTCCTGGGGGGTCAGAGTTTCAGTTTGACGGCCTTAACTATTCTCAGGTGATTTTTGAGGGGGTGGTTGATCTAGTCTCTAACGGTGTTGGGGTGGCTGATGAAATAACCGCGCCGTTTGGTTTGAATGTGGCTAGTGTGGGTGATGAGATACAGATAGTAGGTGCTGGCGATAATGACGGCACATACAAGGTAGATTCTGTTAGTAGTACCTCTATTGCGTTGAATGATTTAAATGATAATCCAGTGGATTTGCTGCACACTGGAACGAGTGTTTATATTCGTTTGTTAAAAGAGCATAACTTTTTTGGTTTGTATCAGATTGATTGGCTTGAAAACGGTACTTGGGCACATGTCAGTCGGCCAAATGACCCAAATTGGGTAGGCTTTCCAGAGGAAATCTTCTGGTATAACGTCGATATGGAGTTGGTGAACGGTGATTTAGAAAGACCGTTTGTAGGGCCGTTTTTGGCTTGCCCTGCTAAGGAAAAAACGCAATTAATTCAGTTGGATTTTTCGTTTGATCAGGGGTTGGGGGTTTTGAATGACGGTGGCGGGGTAAGCGCTCGAACGGTTGATATTATTATTAAATATCGTGATGCAGATAGCGGCGGCGACTATACCGAAGTTCCTTATAGTTTTACGGCTTCTACGCTTGATCAGGTGGCTGAAACGGTCGAGATCATCTTACCGCAAGTGATTAAGCCTGAAGTTCTGGTAGAGCGGGTAACGCTTGAAACTGATGATATTAAAGTAAAAGAAACTCTTACTTGGGAGGCGTTAAGAAGCGAACTTGAGACAGTAACCACTTACCCAGATGTAACTACGATTGCGGTGAAAATTCGTGGCACTAATGCGCTTTCTAGCAGTGCTGAGAATAAGTTTAATATTATTTCAACTCGTAAATTGCCTACGCTTCAGGGCGGCGCTTGGGGTGCTTCTGCGCCGTCTAATGATATTGCTGATTTCTTTGGTTATGTGGTGAAAGATGCGGGTTTTTCTGATGACGCTATCGACTTAGATGAGCTTGAGCGCTTGGCTTCTGTTTGGCGTGGTCGGGGTGATACCTTTGCGGGGGTGTTTGATTCCGAGTCTACTTTTTTTGCAGTGCTTAAGCGCGTGCTAGAAGTCGGCTTTGCAGAGCCTACCTTAGATTACGGTCAGATTATCCCTGTTCGTGATGAACCGCGCTCAGAATATGAACACATGTATCAGCCTGGTAACATGCTGAAGGGCGGGCTGGAGCGAACCATAGACGTGATCGACTTAGATGAGCCTGACGGGGTGGAGGTTGAATACTTTAATTCTGAAACCTGGAAACCTGAAACGGTGGTGTGTCTATTGCCTGGTGACTTGGGTGTTAATCTTGAAAAGGTTCGAGCCTTTGGCATTACTGATAAAGATAAGGCATATCAATTCGGAATGCGTAAGCGCCGTATCAGACGGTATAGACGGACACAGTACAGCTTTAAAACTGAAATGGATGCGTTAAACAGTCGTTATTTAAGCTATTGTGCGTTGGCTGATGATATACCTGGGTATTCTCAAACGGGTGAATTGGTGGCAGTAAATGGCTCAACTGTAGTGGTCAGTGAGCCGCTAGATTGGAGTGCGCCAGGTGTTCATTATTTATCGGTTAGGCGTTCAGATGGTACGTTAAGCGGCCCTTACCAGTGTTCAAAGGGTGATGATGATTATTCGGTAGTGCTGAATGGGTTTCTTGATTTTACGCCGGTGCTTGATGGTTCACAGGTTGCGCCGTTGTTTATGTTTGGTGTGGCTGAACGCTGGTGTTTGCCAGCTTTGATTACTGATGTTTCACCACGAGGGACAGAGCAAGTGAGCGTTAAGGCGGTGAACTATGATGCGAGGGTTTATGAAGATGATGATAGTTTAGCGCCAGCATAAATTATTAACATTATCTGTTGATAACTTGGTTAAAAACTTAGGTTTGGCTTATGTTTCTGGGCTTGGTTTAATCTGGTTAAAAAATAATCAAGAGGGTGGCTTAGGCTACCCTCTTTTTTTTGTGTGTGTTACTTGAAGCGCTTCAATAGCGCGGTTTGTATTGCTTTGGTGGTGTGATGCTTGGCGAAGTTGAGAATAAGCGCTCGTTGTTCTTCGTTGTTAGCACCATAAAGATTTATATAAAATGCGGTGTTATAATCGTTATCAGACATAATACGTTTACCTTTAGCGGGTTGATTTTTGTGTCTTTGGGTAAGGTTGCCGCCTTACCCGTTTTACCTTTCTTTATATCTTCCAGTTCCATTCCTCCCCTTTTTCTATTGAGTATTTTCCTTCCCCGTTGTTGTACTTTTCAAATACGTCTAACAGGGCTTCAGTGACCAGCATTCTCATAGAAACCGCTTTTTTATCTTCGGTTTCAGTGATGGTGGCTAGGTTTTTTAAGCTTCTGTGTAGCTTTTTATCCAGGTCTATTCTTGCGTTGGTGGTTGTTTCGGGGCCACCTAAGAATGGCTCAGGTGCTTTCACCTTGGCTTGTGCGGCGGTTTGTCCATCATTTTTGACATGTGCGGCATTGCTACCAATTTCATTCATTAAGTTAATATCAACTTTTGCTTTAGCCATTCTTAGTTAACCTCTAAACCTTTGATGTATTTTGCTACTTTGTGCATGTGCAGGGCTGCGCTGCTTTCTGGGCTGTATTCTTTGATAGATAAGCCTTTTGCTAGTGAATCAGCAAAGCCTGAGTAATTCGGCATTGCTTCACCTGAAAATGTCATATTGTCAGTGTTGGCACATGCGTTCTTGATGTCGGGCCATGTGCGTTTAGCATGGTGCGTTCTGGCTGCTATGGTGTGCGCGGTTATTTTTCTACCTACTTTTTCGCTTACTTCAGATAGGATTTTTGAAAATTCAGAAATACCACCAATTTCTAAAATGGAGTCGTTCGCGGGTGAGATCACAATATCAGCAAAGCCTAGCGCTATTCGGTTGATGTCTGAATCAAGCCCGCCTAAATCCATAACGGTGATTATATCGTCGTTGTCGCTGTTGATTGCTTCTGCTAACTCTTCTTTGTTGTGCACTTGTTTAACGTTTAAATCTTGGTGGCCTAGTCGCGTTCTTACTTCAGATAGAAACTTTAGGCCGGTTGTGCCGCCTTTGTCGGGATCAAGGTCAAAACACTGACTGGCGTTTAATTCTACTGCCAGGTTAAATGCAATAGTTGTCTTTGATGTGCCGCCTTTCTGGTGTGCTACAGCTATCAGCATGGTTACTCTCCTTAGTTCGTTGCTTTGATGTTGGTCATACTAGCGTACAAAATAACAAAAGTACAAATGTTATTTTGTTATTTTATCTATTTTATCGGTTTCTTAGTGGTTTAGTTTGTACCTTTTTCGGTGGCAATCCTTCTAAAGCCCTTTGTTTATGGGGTTTTGGGCTTCTTCTGGTGTTGCCAGTCCTTTCTATAATTAATTTATTCATAGTCTCCTTTCTTGCTGTTTGGCTGTTAATCAGTTGTTTTCTCCTTGCTTTGCATTCTTTTGGTTATTTTCTTTAGTCTGGCTTTCTTAACCTGAATATACATAGTAACACCTATACCAATATATACATAGATGTACATATACCATTATACACACCATGCCATAGGGCAAACTGTGTATGTATATATGGCACATACTATACGTATAGTATGTGCCATATATACATACACAGTTTGCCCTATGGCATGGTGTGTATAATGGTATATGTACATCTATGTATATATTGGTATAGGTGTTACTATGTATATTCAGGTTAAGAAAGCCAGACTAAAGAAAATAACCAAAAGAATGCAAAGCAAGGAGAAAACAACTGATTAACAGCCAAACAGCAAGAAAGGAGACTATGAATAAATTAATTATAGAAAGGACTGGCAACACCAGAAGAAGCCCAAAACCCCATAAACAAAGGGCTTTAGAAGGATTGCCACCGAAAAAGGTACAAACTAAACCACTAAGAAACCGATAAAATAGATAAAATAACAAAATAACATTTGTACTTTTGTTATTTTGTACGCTAGTATGACCAACATCAAAGCAACGAACTAAGGAGAGTAACCATGCTGATAGCTGTAGCACACCAGAAAGGCGGCACATCAAAGACAACTATTGCATTTAACCTGGCAGTAGAATTAAACGCCAGTCAGTGTTTTGACCTTGATCCCGACAAAGGCGGCACAACCGGCCTAAAGTTTCTATCTGAAGTAAGAACGCGACTAGGCCACCAAGATTTAAACGTTAAACAAGTGCACAACAAAGAAGAGTTAGCAGAAGCAATCAACAGCGACAACGACGATATAATCACCGTTATGGATTTAGGCGGGCTTGATTCAGACATCAACCGAATAGCGCTAGGCTTTGCTGATATTGTGATCTCACCCGCGAACGACTCCATTTTAGAAATTGGTGGTATTTCTGAATTTTCAAAAATCCTATCTGAAGTAAGCGAAAAAGTAGGTAGAAAAATAACCGCGCACACCATAGCAGCCAGAACGCACCATGCTAAACGCACATGGCCCGACATCAAGAACGCATGTGCCAACACTGACAATATGACATTTTCAGGTGAAGCAATGCCGAATTACTCAGGCTTTGCTGATTCACTAGCAAAAGGCTTATCTATCAAAGAATACAGCCCAGAAAGCAGCGCAGCCCTGCACATGCACAAAGTAGCAAAATACATCAAAGGTTTAGAGGTTAACTAAGAATGGCTAAAGCAAAAGTTGATATTAACTTAATGAATGAAATTGGTAGCAATGCCGCACATGTCAAAAATGATGGACAAACCGCCGCACAAGCCAAGGTGAAAGCACCTGAGCCATTCTTAGGTGGCCCCGAAACAACCACCAACGCAAGAATAGACCTGGATAAAAAGCTACACAGAAGCTTAAAAAACCTAGCCACCATCACTGAAACCGAAGATAAAAAAGCGGTTTCTATGAGAATGCTGGTCACTGAAGCCCTGTTAGACGTATTTGAAAAGTACAACAACGGGGAAGGAAAATACTCAATAGAAAAAGGGGAGGAATGGAACTGGAAGATATAAAGAAAGGTAAAACGGGTAAGGCGGCAACCTTACCCAAAGACACAAAAATCAACCCGCTAAAGGTAAACGTATTATGTCTGATAACGATTATAACACCGCATTTTATATAAATCTTTATGGTGCTAACAACGAAGAACAACGAGCGCTTATTCTCAACTTCGCCAAGCATCACACCACCAAAGCAATACAAACCGCGCTATTGAAGCGCTTCAAGTAACACACACAAAAAAAAGAGGGTAGCCTAAGCCACCCTCTTGATTATTTTTTAACCAGATTAAACCAAGCCCAGAAACATAAGCCAAACCTAAGTTTTTAACCAAGTTATCAACAGATAATGTTAATAATTTATGCTGGCGCTAAACTATCATCATCTTCATAAACCCTCGCATCATAGTTCACCGCCTTAACGCTCACTTGCTCTGTCCCTCGTGGTGAAACATCAGTAATCAAAGCTGGCAAACACCAGCGTTCAGCCACACCAAACATAAACAACGGCGCAACCTGTGAACCATCAAGCACCGGCGTAAAATCAAGAAACCCATTCAGCACTACCGAATAATCATCATCACCCTTTGAACACTGGTAAGGGCCGCTTAACGTACCATCTGAACGCCTAACCGATAAATAATGAACACCTGGCGCACTCCAATCTAGCGGCTCACTGACCACTACAGTTGAGCCATTTACTGCCACCAATTCACCCGTTTGAGAATACCCAGGTATATCATCAGCCAACGCACAATAGCTTAAATAACGACTGTTTAACGCATCCATTTCAGTTTTAAAGCTGTACTGTGTCCGTCTATACCGTCTGATACGGCGCTTACGCATTCCGAATTGATATGCCTTATCTTTATCAGTAATGCCAAAGGCTCGAACCTTTTCAAGATTAACACCCAAGTCACCAGGCAATAGACACACCACCGTTTCAGGTTTCCAGGTTTCAGAATTAAAGTATTCAACCTCCACCCCGTCAGGCTCATCTAAGTCGATCACGTCTATGGTTCGCTCCAGCCCGCCCTTCAGCATGTTACCAGGCTGATACATGTGTTCATATTCTGAGCGCGGTTCATCACGAACAGGGATAATCTGACCGTAATCTAAGGTAGGCTCTGCAAAGCCGACTTCTAGCACGCGCTTAAGCACTGCAAAAAAAGTAGACTCGGAATCAAACACCCCCGCAAAGGTATCACCCCGACCACGCCAAACAGAAGCCAAGCGCTCAAGCTCATCTAAGTCGATAGCGTCATCAGAAAAACCCGCATCTTTCACCACATAACCAAAGAAATCAGCAATATCATTAGACGGCGCAGAAGCACCCCAAGCGCCGCCCTGAAGCGTAGGCAATTTACGAGTTGAAATAATATTAAACTTATTCTCAGCACTGCTAGAAAGCGCATTAGTGCCACGAATTTTCACCGCAATCGTAGTTACATCTGGGTAAGTGGTTACTGTCTCAAGTTCGCTTCTTAACGCCTCCCAAGTAAGAGTTTCTTTTACTTTAATATCATCAGTTTCAAGCGTTACCCGCTCTACCAGAACTTCAGGCTTAATCACTTGCGGTAAGATGATCTCGACCGTTTCAGCCACCTGATCAAGCGTAGAAGCCGTAAAACTATAAGGAACTTCGGTATAGTCGCCGCCGCTATCTGCATCACGATATTTAATAATAATATCAACCGTTCGAGCGCTTACCCCGCCACCGTCATTCAAAACCCCCAACCCCTGATCAAACGAAAAATCCAACTGAATTAATTGCGTTTTTTCCTTAGCAGGGCAAGCCAAAAACGGCCCTACAAACGGTCTTTCTAAATCACCGTTCACCAACTCCATATCGACGTTATACCAGAAGATTTCCTCTGGAAAGCCTACCCAATTTGGGTCATTTGGCCGACTGACATGTGCCCAAGTACCGTTTTCAAGCCAATCAATCTGATACAAACCAAAAAAGTTATGCTCTTTTAACAAACGAATATAAACACTCGTTCCAGTGTGCAGCAAATCCACTGGATTATCATTTAAATCATTCAACGCAATAGAGGTACTACTAACAGAATCTACCTTGTATGTGCCGTCATTATCGCCAGCACCTACTATCTGTATCTCATCACCCACACTAGCCACATTCAAACCAAACGGCGCGGTTATTTCATCAGCCACCCCAACACCGTTAGAGACTAGATCAACCACCCCCTCAAAAATCACCTGAGAATAGTTAAGGCCGTCAAACTGAAACTCTGACCCCCCAGGAAACGGGAAAGAAATATGCCCCACAGACGAATCAGACGGAGAAGACGCAAGCGCCATAACATGATCACCAGGGCCGCGCGTTTTTGTATAAATATAACGATTACCATACGTCCCTTTAGCTACATAACGGTTCGCATACGCCTTAACCTCTAAACCACCCAAACCACCATTACCGCCCACCTCAGGCGATTGATAAAAATTTCTATGCGACTCATGACTAGACACATCTTCACCAGGCCCAAACACCTGATAATCAATATCCTCAACATACCGCCCGATCGGGGTATTACCTATGTAAATATCATCTTCAGTAAATTCGTGTTCACCTACACCAACCGCCATTAACAGATAAAGCCATTGCTCATTATCAACATACTTCCGGCGCGGTTGATTCAGCGTATCTGGGTATACTTGGTGCGTACCGGCCAACTCTGGAATAACACCCATCAAGCGCGGCCTGTTGCCCTGTGCATTCACATCATAGATGGGCGAACCTTCGGGCGTAGTAGTGTTATAACTGTCAGGTATCTGACTCAACGCATAAATTGAAGCTGCTGTAGCCACCACCGCAACAATAGCAAACACAATAGTTGCAGGCTCTTTTGCCTCTACCGTCACTTCAAACACATCATCATTTAACGCACGATAAACCGACCAGTTTAACGGCAACAACTCAGCGCCGTTCAACGCCACCGAAAACAACGGCGCTAACTTATCATCATAAGACGGTACATTTTCACAAAGCCAGCCTTCAAAGGTTTGACCCTCTTTAATAAAGCACTGCTCATATACACTTGAATTCAGCTTATCAGCAAAAACCTTAACTACTGCCGCCATAACAATAAAACCCTACCTTTAAAAACAGCCGCTCAAACTCCCTAAGCGACACCAAAGAAACACCTGAAGCCCTAGAAGCATGAAGCACCCTTAAGCCTGAAGCCGTTTCAACCACAACCCCTACATGAACCAAACAGCCTGACCGATAACCACACGCCACCGCACCAGGCACAGCACAACAAGCCTTAAAACCAGTTTTAACTACCTTATAACCTGCATTCATTGAGCGCTTGTCATCAGGGCAAACACAGCCATAACTAAGCAGCTCTGGCACATCAAAGTATTTATGAAGCACATCACGAACTAAGCCCCAACAATCAAACGCATTAGGGCCGCGCCCGCCGTCTTCATAAACAGCCGACATATAGCCATTTATCCACGACATAAAAACACTCAAATAAAAGAAGAAAACAAGAAGCGGCCAACGAACATCAGCCACAAATAGAGCTAGCCTAAATACTTAAGCCCTGGTGCGAAAGAAGGCGTATAACGGCGATTAGGCCAAGCCTTATTAACCAAATCATGAAAGCCCGCAATCACGGTTACAGATTTATAATTCGCCTTAATAGAGGTTACGGTCATTTTAGTAGGCGCTTGCGATGGTTCGCTTAAATCCGTACTCACAAAGGCACGATAATTCACACGAATAGCACCGCCCACCGACAACGCATCATCTACCGCCTTTAAGACTTCACCCGTTACATTATCAAGCTGGAATTGCAAATCTTGACGGCCCCGAATAGAGCGCCTTGGCAAAGACACCCCAAAACCGGAAGCCGTAAAAGTCACAGCCTCGCCCGTTTCCAGCGTAACCCCTATATCCTCAAATCCCTGACATAACCGAATCGAGCCACCCTCAAAAGCCGGATGCACCAGCTCAAGCGTATGAATCACCAACTTATCAATTGGCGCAGATGCATAAACCGTTTCTAATACCTGGCTCATCATCACCCCTTTTGACGCGTCAATAGCTGCAACTGCTTCATGTCCATTGACTTATTCAACACCGAAATCTCTTTAAGATGACCATTTAAAGATCGAGGTTGATACAAATCCCAAAGACCAGTAAACGCCGTTCGGCCAATCCCCAAGTACGTAGGAATAGCGGTCACATCAGGAAAACTGGTAACACCTTCTACCTTCTGAGTAATCCCATTCACTGCCAACACCATTGACGACGACGAGGGATCATAAGAAAGCGCAACGTATATCTCTTGGTCTGGATCAATCGCCAAATACGCTTTTGAAGAATCCGTACCACCATTCACCGCAAGATAAATCTCTTCCCGACCTTGCGCCGTCCAATGCACTAAATCCAAGTAATTAGAAGAATCACCGTAAGAAGTAAGAAGGGTTCTCACCTCTGTATCACTGTTATCATCAAACGTATACGCCGTTAATGGCGAAACCCTGACAACCAAAGTGACACCCTGACTCATCACCATCTGAGACATAACCGACGCATCCAACTGAATAACTGCTGTCTTATCAACTGGCAATGAATCACTGGCAGGCAATGAATTTAATGCGGATTTTTCATGAAGATGAAGACCCAGAGGCCCCATATACTGATTATTAATATTAGTCACCAAGGTATTCAGCTTGGCATTAATATCAAAACTGCTCACCACCCGACCCGTTAAGAAATTAACCGACAACGCCGCCCCGCCGAACGGCGAACGCTTGCCATTCAACAACACCATACTATTAGGGTTCACATAACCAAAACTGGAATTCGTCTGTAAACCATCTGTCCCCGTCGGATTAGCCTTTGGCGTATTTCTGTTCACCACCTCCACATCAATAAAGCCTTCACTACCCTCAAGATAACTTGTAATCGGCCTTAAATCAGCGTCTGACCAACCGTAATCAATCTTCACCTTGCCAGATACCGAAACCGCTTTATCATCCCAAGTAGCCAATTTAACCAAATTCGATGATGTCGCCTGCTTAACCAAGAAATCCAAATCAATATTGTCCGTAGGTGCAGAAGAGATACCCACCGTACAATAACCCGTACCTATGATTTCAGCCTTAACCTGAAATATACGACCGTCCTGGCCACCACCCGCATAAATCGAACGCTTCAGATTGATCATTTTAGTTCTAGCACCCCAAGTCAACGTCGCCGTACTGCCGTACACCTGGACCAAGGTATGATTAATATCTTGAAAAACCCCGCCAGAAATATGAAGCGGGCCACCCGACCAAAGAATAGTAGGAAACTCATGATAATTAGACGTTCCCGTATTTCGCAAATACAGGTTTTCAATATTCATGCTAGAACCGTCTGTATAACCAGCAACCGCCATATTTGGACAATTAACTATCGACGTATTACAAATCGAATGCGCCTTATTCTTACCCCCGTTCATCACAATCGCATCCGAGTACTTGGTAAACGTACTCCAATGTGAAACTTTGCCATTAATAAAACAATGCTCTACCGAAACATTACCCCCTATATCTTCTCTATCTGTCACAAATGAAGCCGTTTGGTTTTCTATCCCCAAACCACAACCATAGGTGACACAATGAGTAACCCGTGTATCACTCCAAACCGTCATAAAACCCACGTCATGAACATCTTTGGCAAAGTTACCAAACACTACCGCACTTGAAATCATGTCATCCGGCGCATCTGCCCCCAGACCAACAATATCAATTCCGTTTGCGGGCGCACCTGAAAACTTACGATGTCCAATATCTTCCGTCACATTCCCCGTAGCCCATGCCTCTAGGCAAAACCCAATAACAATACCCGTAGTAAGAACGTTCGTAACTCGACACTTCTTAACTATGCCACGCTTGGCCCCGTACAAATGAATTCCGCCAAACTGATAATTATACGACCCCACCGCCGTTAGATTCGGGGCGGCATCTGGCTCATCACCGATGATATGAACATTTTCAATAATAACTTCATCTAAAAACTTGGTCATATCATACGAGCGCGCCCCATTATCCGACCCGCCGCTATGCGTAGCAAAATCCCAACCGTTTCTACCGTCCGCCTGATCTCCCGTCGTAAACAAAGACCAATGATTTGTATCTGTAGTATCCGCAATAGCTGACGTATTCACCCTGAACGGCGCGTGCTTACCATGCCCCTTAATATGAAACGCTTGGCCAGCCACCGCAGGAATAATAATCTTAGCCAAGCCATAGCTGGAATTTTCAGCCCCCCAGTCAATATCTACAGGCACTGCTGGCAACTGCAACACACCGCCGCCCGCCTCATCCGACATCCTCGCCAATGTCTCATTAATTGCGCGGATCGGCTCTTGTAAGTACGTTTCTTCGGTATAACCAATATCATACGGCGACCAAACATCACTATTATCACCGCCAGTATCACCACCACTATCACCTGTCGAAGCGCTTTGATGAACAAACACCACGCCAGAACCAATATCTTCAGAAGCAGAAACGCCAGAGGTATAACCTGTAACCACAACGTACCAGGTTGAATCTGGTGCCTGCCAAATATCATTAACATCATAAGCCACACCCGCTTCCCAAACCCCACGGTTTTTCACTGGTGCGTAATCATGCAGTCGCTTAAGAACTTTTGCCAAAGAAGGTTTTAAACCACCAACCCGAGTCTGAACATAAATATCATCACTGCTATTAACAATGAGCGCCAAATCATCCAGGTCGCGCTTTGCATCTTCAAAATCTTGTGTAACTGGTAACGCCATCTCAACACCTAAAAATTATTATGATTTACAGTCAATTCAACCGCATCAAGCAGCCCTGGCCACTCCGTCAAAGGTAAATTCAACCCTGCCAACAACAACACCAAATCACTATTGATCACCGAAAGACGCTTAATCTGAATCGTGGCGGAATAAACCCACTTTCCACCCCTTAACTTAAAATCTTCCAAGGGACTACTAACAAACTCCACTTGATGCTGAACCAAGCCAATTGGCAAACGAATATTCAATAAAAAAGGGGCCGAAGCCCCTTTCAATACATGCTCTACCCAACCATCAAAAAACGCGGCCTCATCTTCCTTTAATCGAAACTCTACCTTCAATTGAGCCGGAACCGCCTCAAACCGCCGCCTAACCCGACTTCGACCCGAACTCATGCCCGACCTTAATAAGTTAGGCTGCTGCTTAACAGCGCCCGCAAAATGCGGGCTTGGCAATATCCCATACGGGTATTCAGTCACGTTAAAACCCTCTTCTCTCTAAACTGAATTTCTGCTGCATTGAGCGCGATATCTGCCCATCCTCTTCAAGATCACCTATCACCACATCAATAATGGTCTGACCTTGTTCTTCAGACTGTTCAACACGCGTACCTGGTGGTGCCTCATGCACATTGACCACCACGCCAGCACCACCGCCCAATCGAGCTAAGTTGCTATTAGAAGTAATCTGACCACCTGCACCAGGGGTAAACACCTCTGGCCCACGCTCACCCACAATGTAAGACTTACCTGCCGACACACCGCCGCCCAACTCACGAAACCCCGCGATAGCCTGGCCAACAATAAAGCCAGCACTGGCCGCAGCCATACCACGGATACCCGCCGCATAGGTTGCACCTGCCACCGGCCCCAAGCCTATTGGCGGTAGCGATAAAGCCGCCATAGCTGCCACTTCACCTTGAATGTAGACCTGAGCTGCCGCCATTAGCTTTTGAGCAACAAAAGCTGCCTTCTGAATAGCCGAACCTTCTTTAGCCGTTGCTTCAATCAAGCCCAAGCCCTGAGAGGCTACGTTAAACTGCATAGCTAGCATTTGCTGGTCTAACCGCTGCTGGGTAGCTGCAAACTGCTTTTTCTCTCGCTCTTCTGCTTCGCGCTTACGCTCTGCCAAACGGCGAACACGTTCTAACTCTCGTTCGTCGGCCTCCCTTTGATCCTGCTCACGCTCTAAGATTTGCTTCTGAAAAAATTCTTTCTCTTGAAGGGCGTACTCTTCACGCAATAAATGGATATTTTCAAAGCCTAAACGGGTTAGCTCTTCCTCTGAAACCTGAAGGTTATTAATTTCATCAAGTCTGGATTGGTGCTGAAGCGCTAATAAATCGCGCTCGTGTGCGTACTGCTGATCTAGCTGTGCTATTCGTTTAGCGCCCTGTTCCTCCAGCTTTTTACTGTCTTCAAGATCACCCGCGCTTAAGCTGCTGCCACCCGAACCAGTGCGATCACCAGTTGGCCTACCTTGCAATTCTGTTAGCCGGTCTTGCGCTTCTTTTAGCCCTTGCTGTGCCGATAACAGTTTATTTTTTTTCTCTTCTATTAAGTCGCTTATGTTCTGACTGGCATCAGTACGACCAAAGAAGGCATCTATTAAGCCCACGCCGCCAAACTTTGGCGCGGTTTCTAAATCCTTTTCAAGCTGCTGAATCTCTTCACGAAGCCCCACCATTTCGGTGTGCGACTCGTTAATAGTCGTCATTAGCCGGTTCTTTCGGCCTTCTGAAAAGATTTCAGTTAAATATCTAGCGCCTTCTTGAAGCTCATCTACCCACGGTAAAATAGCCTCTCGGGTAAAAGCTTTCCACGACCTGGAAAGGTCATCAACATCTAACTGGTAAGCTTTAAATCGAGCAATTTCAGACTGTGTTAACGCAGAATTAAGCCCCTTTAAACGAGACTCCATCTCTAACAGCTTTTCGCCGCCATTCTCTAATAGCGGTATTAACGAACTGGCTTCATCTGCAATGCTTTCTAAATAGAATACTTGCTCGGCTGCACTGGTATTCGTCGCATCTAACGCATTCTTAACCGCAATTAAAGCGTTAGGGCCTGACATAGCCGCCAACTCTTGAGCCGTTAAGCCAACTTGCGGGGCGATGTTTTCAAAGAAATCGGCCATTTCTCCGCCACCCGTGGCTAAGAAATCACCTGTTTTATCGGTTAAATCTTTAAGAATATCCGCCGCTTTATCGGCTGAAATATTGTATTCGCTGGTTGCATACGCCAAGGTCTGAAGCTCGGCCACCGCAACGCCTGAGCGCAGGGCCATAGCATCAAGATCACGGGCTAATTGTGCATTAGCACCGGCCACGGAATTAATAGCCGCCACCGCTGCCGCACCAATCGACACCACCGCACCTAACGCAGCACCCGCCACCTTAAAACCTGCGGCCATTTCTACCGCACCGCTTGAAACGGTCGTTAGTGAACGTGCAAAACTGGTATTGGCTGATTCAGAGTCTTTCGCGTTTCTGCCATAGCCTTTTAAAATCTTCTTCGCCCGCTCCATATCACGGGTAAAGGTTGCCTGGTCTGCATCAAGCTTGACCGTCAAACTCGCTACTTGGTTTGTCAAAACGGAAGCCTCCAGGTATCGCCGCGCCTAACTCCATTAAGTCATCATCTGACTGTTCAGAAGCTACCGGCTGTTCAAATGTATAAAATTGAGTAGGTTTAAGGTGGTTTTCTGGCTTTAACGCCACATTCCAGACTGAAGCGCACACTTGGCCCATGCGCCAATTATCCATTTCAAACTTAAAACCGATTTTGGCAAACCAGCGCTTGAAACGGTTGTAATCTGACGCTGACATAGAGGCCAGCATCAAAGAAGGTGAACACTGGCCCAATTCATGCGCCAGCGCGGTTATAAAGTCGTCTTCAGTCTCTATTATTTTTTTACGATTGATTCCGTCGATTCTGATTCAACGTCTTTATCTGAGCTTTCACCGCTCGACAATTCAAAGCCGCTTAATACCGCTACTTCATCATGTAAGGTTTTTAAATCGGCCTGATTAAACGAATGCAACACCCTATCTTGAACATCATCAAGCTTGAGCATTCCGTAACTCAACGCCAGCCCATAGGCTACTAAACGAGAATGCGCTAGCAGGTTAACCCGCTGCCACGCTCTCAAGTTAGCCGCGATTCGTTCAGGGCTTGCACCCTCTTCTAAGTCGCGGGGCGACTCAAGGGTAGCGATATAACTCAGGTAATCTAAATTATCTATCGCTGATAACTCTTGAACTTCGATAGTAGCCCCTGAAAGGGCCACCTCTTTACGTTTTAACATTGGTTCCATGATTCACCTGTTTACGCGATCAAATCTTCAGCCATTTTAGGCGCATGAATGTTTTTGATCTTAATAGTTCGCTGCATACGCTCTTTTACCTGCACCGTTTTACCCAAACTATTGATATAGCCGTAATAGCAATCAACCACGTTATTTGGGTACTTAATGCGCCACCATTGCGGTTGTCCTGAGTTAAAATCATCAACCAATTTTTGTTGTGCGGCATCACCAGGCAACCAAGCTAATGTAACCTGTGTTTCACCCGCGCTCTTCTGGCCTGAAGACGTTTCAACCCAGTCTGGGTGTTCTGAGTCTAAATAGTTATCTTCAATGTCTTCGGCGGTAATTTCGCCTGGTTGAATTTCTTTAATTTTGGCAATGTTCGACCAATCATCATCAGCCGTCATATCAAGGATGGTGGTAATGTCTACACCATCATTTAAACGCCAAAAAGTTGTACCTGAACCCCGTGTCGGTGTTGTAGACATCAGTTTGTCTCCCATTCAATATTGAACATTAAATCGAGCATCCCCCAGGGAAGCTCATTATCTTTTTCACTGGCTAAACTGCTACGAGCGCAGCTTAGTAACAATCCATTGGCGGTATAATCACGAGTTACCACGCTATGCACCGTTTCTGAATAACCGTTTAATACTTGCTCTACTTGGTTGCTTGAAACGTCATACAGTACGACATGAAGCACACCGGCCCACTCTTCAGAATCAAAGCTTTCATCGGTTACTTGTGCATCACTGACAAACACCGCGACCGCTGGTAATTCATCGTCGGAATACTCATCATCAGCCACTTGTATTGATTGCGGCACGCCGTTAAACACGGTAAAGCTAGCCCCTAACAACGGCTGAACATCACTAATCACCTGAGCTTTGATTTGTTCGATAATATCCATCAGCTACGCACTATCATTATTCTGATTTGATTTCTTAACGCCGCTTTTAGCTCTTTCGGGAAGTCTGAGCGCATCAATTCAACAGATACAGCCTTATAACTCTTCTTTAGCGGCTCTCTTAGTCGTATCTGAGCAACATTAATCGGGTAAGGAGAATCCCCTTCACGCATCAAAATATGCCATTTCCCGCGCCTGGTTCTCTGCAAAAACACCCGTTCAAACTTATGATGTCTAGCAACCGTCATACTTGAAAATCGACCACCCCGCTTACGCCCTGGCAATGCTGCCTTATATCTGGTGCGGTTTTGCATTACCTTTTTTCTAGCCTCCGGCAAAGAAATTAAAGGTATTGGCGATAATCTAACTCGTATTCGCACATACTGACGATTAAACCGCGCTCTATGCACCTCTGCCCGCTTTCTTATATTCTTCTGAGGCAGTTTTACCTCTGAAGACACCGCTTTCGTACTACGCGAAACCACACGAGCAGCTACACGGTTAAGCGCCTGAGCATTGGCTCTCGGTACAGCGCGTTTACTTACACCATCAATATTTTTAATGGCTTGCGCTATATCTCGGTCAATGGTCATAAGTGCAGCCTGGATATGTTGTTTTCTCGGTCAATATCACGAACCTTAAACGACTTACCATCTGAAGCCCTGATAACAAGGTCGTTTTTCTTAACCCCAGGCTGTAAATACGTTGGGTAAGCAAAGACCAACGATGAACCCGACATAGCATCAAAACTGGCTGAAACTCGGTCAAAGTTTCCTTTCACCTGAACACCGGCCACTGTCGCCACATCTGCAAAGTCTGTAAAAAAGACCTGCTCCAAGTCTTTAATCATTTGGTCTTGAAAGCTCATCACTTACCTTTATTACTCGTCTTCTTGCTCTTCACCAAAGAACTCATCTAGCGCGGCATCTTCGCCGGTCGCTTCAGGGTCTTTAATTTCAATGGTAGGTTTGGCTTTTTGATCTGTTAACTTAGCCTGACCCGCACTAATAAGCGCCTTCGCTTCTGATTTGCTTACATCAACAATCACCGGCTTACCTTTGCCCTTTTGCGGGAAAACGGGCGTTCCTTTGATCATCACGCCTTTTGTAATTTCTACTTTCATGATTTGAATGCTCCAAACATAAAAAACAGCCACAAAAAAGCCGCAATTAAGCGGCTTTTCATGCTTTATTAATCGAGTTTTCTTTAGCTAACCCAGCTTACGGCTTAACACCGTAAGCAAAGGCTGAAGGATGGCGAACAGCGACATCGGCATCCTGGAAGACTCGCAACACCGTACCACCTGAAGCGGCCTTAGTTGATTTATCAACCATCAAATCTAATGCACCCCACACGCCAAGCAAGGCTTGTGAGAAGTCACCCGCTAGAATTGCATCGTTATCAAAGATGGTTGAAACATCGGCTTTATAGCCGTTGACTTCATTATCTTCGTACAGATACTTAGCAGTACCCGCTGATTTTTCAGTTTTCTTCAAATAACCACGAGTTGAAGGGCGCATCAAATACGCAATGTAATCAGCAAGCGCATTGGCTTCGGCTATCTCGGTTTCAAAATCAACAAGGGAACCCCAATCAAAGCCACCGGCAGGCACTGTAATAGCATTTACACCCGTTTGGTTTTTAATGCCTAGCGGCTGGTTATTTAAACCTGTACCCATAAAGATAGCGGTATCAATACCAAGCCCTAAGCCTTCCATCAAATCATTTCGCGCTAGCAGGTCAATGTCAGGTGTTGACTGCTGCATCAAACGGCGCGTAATCGGAATCGAACCGGCAATAGTCTTAGGCGACATCTTAACAATGCCTAAGCCTAGATTAGAGTCGGTTACGTCTTCGTCTTCATCAATCCAATAAAATGATGCACCAGACGTTTTCTTAGGAATATCCACATCACCAATCAAGCCGGTAGCAACACGCACACCCAACTTCGCCGCCAACGAGTTAGGGCGTAGCAGGTCGATAAACTGATCACTCCATAAATCAGTAGCGACCAATTCCGCACCCACGCCCGTTGACTTACTGTTAGTACGAGTGCCACCCATTCCAGCCAACACTTCATAGTTCACATAGAAACCACGAGCGTCTTTACCCATTTTTTCAGCAATGGCTTGTGAAACTTCACGCTCAAAGCCTGCTTTGCGCCAATTACCTGTAACGTTCGCTTTAACCGCATTCATTAGGCTGTAGCGCTTCAAGTCTTGAGAATCTAGCCCAAGCTCCATATCCGTACCGGCTGGCTTCGCCTTATTAGTACGTACTGCCTGAAGCACATCCGATTTAAAAGCATCTAACGGTTTATTAGCACGAATGGCCGCCGTTGCTTCCTTCTGCATACCAAATTGAGCGCCAATAGCGTTAATTTCTTCACAGCGCTTACGCTCTGCTTCTACCGCTGCCGATACATCAACCGTAACTTTAGGCTTATCCGATGGAGCACCAGAACGCGCACCCTCTTCACCTGCTTCAACTTCTTGTTCTTGGCCTTCTAATACTTCGTCTTCATCCATCGTTTTTTCTCTCTTTTGCACAATAAATTGTTTTTTGGTGGTGTCGTCTTCACTACGGCCAACACCTACATTTACATCGGCTTCAACGGCTACCGAACTAATCTCATAAGGAGCCCAGGCAAAGCGGTAATACTCTTCTCCGTCTTCTTCCCAAGCATCCAGCAACTCTGTTAGCTCGTAACCGACACTAATTTTTGTTCGTATGCCATCACGAATGTCATTTAACAGTTCTTCGCCACGCTCGTTCTTTGACAAACGAACCAAGGCGCGGCCTTTTTGATCAACCCAAGCACGTTCAATAACTCCACGCTGATCACTGGTTCTATGATCCATTAAAAAAGGGCCAGAATTATTCAGCCTGGTTAGGTCTACTTCCCCTTCCTTATGGCTTAAGATTTCGTGGCCCCAATAGCGTTTTACTGGCGTTTCAGAACTGAAGGAAAGCTCTACGCTGCGATCTTCCTCATTTACTGAATCACTTCGAACATTGAACGTTCGAAACTGCTTACCTAATTCAAGTTTCTTCTTCAGCGTCACTCACAACCTCCCCCGCTTGCTCTGCTGCCTTTCTAAGCTCTCGAACCTTAGAAACCTTTTCTTCAAAATCTAAGATTTCTTTTATGACTTCATCAGGGTCGCGGCCTGCCTCCCGCATCACCTCGTAAGGCGATTTAGTCATATTGTTGATAGCTTCGGTATTGGCCTTTTCATCTTTCAACGGCTCTACCCACGACCAACGGCGCCCATGAAACAACCCTTGGTTTAAGCGGTCATAATCTGAGAATCGAAGCCCAGGCAACGCACCAACCAACAAAGCCATTTTTAACCAGGCTTGATAAACGCGCTCATGCAATGTCTGACGACACCAACGCTGTTTTTTCTTCCAGCCGTCACGATCATCTAAAGTGGCATGGCGCAAGCTTGAGAAATTCACGCCTTCAAGATCATTCGCCAAGGTGTTGTAGTTAACATCTAAGCCCGAAGCCAAGCCGCGCTTACCTTCCTTCATGAATGCGCCAAAGTTGCCGCCTGGATGGCTCCAATCTAATTCTTTTAAGGTGTAGCCATACGGCACGACCACCCCGCCACCTGGCTCTAACTCTTCAACAAAGTCAGGTTCTTTGTCTGGGTCTTCTGGCTCAATGTCTGGGTCAGGCTCATAAGCAAACATCTTAGAAGCTGAACCACGAGCGCCGACCATTTCAGCTTCTCGATAGCCGTACAGGTGCGACATTTCCAATAAAGAAGCGTGCGCCCAAGGCACACCGCGATTTTGACCAATGCGAAACGGCAAATAGCCTAAAATGATTTCATCAGCCGGTATGCGCTCATAGTGCGTATTACCGTAATAGTAAGAGCGCTCGCCTGGATGATTTGTTAAAACGTGGTAGGCCAAATGACGGCCCCAACCGTCAATTTCAACGCCCATCTTAATGCGAACACCGTTAGACAATTCGCGGTTATAGCTTGTGTCTAAATGGTCTGAATCCAACAACTGAACCGCAAAGCCGAAAGCATTATCAAAACCCTCGACCAGCCTTACCAACACTTCACCCGCTTCAGCCACCGAACGAATAAATAAGGTTTCTATGTCTTGCCAAGAATAGCGCCCTGTCACATCACAAACGCCTTTCTTACCCCAAGCCTTCCAGCCTTGTTCAATGATTTGATTGGTTCGCTTATCTGGCGATCCATCACGCAACAAAACCTTACTTTGAAAAGAAAAGCCTTCCGGCCCAACAATGTGCGTTTCACACATGTTTAAGAATTTGACTACATAGCCGTCATCATTACCGGCTTTACGCGACTGCGATTTAATGACGTTCAGATCACGCTTAAGCTCTTCATCAATGCTTAGGCCATAACCTATCAAGCGGTTGCCCGCTGTACTGCTGGTGCTGGCTGCAAATCGGTATTGAGTCTGTGAATTTGGCGAACGCTTTAACGGCTTATTTTCAACCTGTTCAGCCATTCGCAAACCTCGTCTTTACCGCTTTAACAATAACTTCACTACCGCGCTTCTGGCGATACACCAACAGCGCATAAGTGCGCCTTAATTTCTGAAGCTCTAACACTGGAATACGACTGATAGAGCGCCCGTCAATACTGTAATTTTCATGATCTGAAAGCACACGGCCTTCAAGAACACTTTTAATAGAAGCCAAAACTTTTTCTTCATGAGTGCGCGGGTCATGCCCTACACCTAGCGCCATAAAATCGGGCGCTATCTCTATAAAGCCATTATTAATTAGCTTTCTGTCTGTGCCTTTCGTTGCAAATAACACCCACTCATACAAGCCAGCCGCCCAACCGCTAGTATCATCTGAGGTAAGATCAACACCCACCCAACCATCAATAGCCGAAGCGTTAAAATCAATCACGGAAGGGCCACGAAGGGCATATTTAAACAGCCAGCTACCATCAGCTAATTCATGATCAAAGGCCCATTCCGCAGAATCGCCCGCTATGATTTTTTTAGGCTCCATCATCGGTTGTACCTCTTCACAAATCCGCTTTTCTTAGAACGACCAGGGCGACTTTTACGAGTACGCGCCGCACGCTTTTTAACTGGTGTTTCAGGCTGGCTAGCTTCAGTTTCTTCTTTTTCTGAAGATAGGTTTTCTTGCTCTGCCACGGCTTCAGCCTCGTGTGTTTTTTCCACCTTGCGGCGATCAATTTTTAGCATTCGAGCGCACATGTACTGCATACCCTCGCAATCTAAATAATGGTTATCTTTAGACGTTCGAACCCAACGAGCTTCATCTTCTAAAAACTCTTCAGCAACAATCTGTTTGCAGTAATCTTCCGTCACATCAGCCGGTAACAACCAGGAACCCACCTGATCACGCGCCCAACGTACACGACTATGCACCCAGGCTTTAGCTGAACTAGCATCAAAATCCCAACGGCTATCACCCGTCTTTCGAACCTTACCTAGCTTGCTAACTTCAATGCGGGTCTTTCTGAAGGGTTTTGTTAGCTTCTTAAAGCCCATCAAAGCGCGGGCTTTGGTTTTATGCCTTCTTACCCAGGCATGAACTTCATCGGTTCTATAGCCGCAATCGACACCGATTAAAGAAAGGCTTTGGCCTTCCCATTCACGGGCGGCTAATTCATCCAATTCAGCCCAAACTTCTAACTTGTCGGTATCGCCGTATAACTGACCATGTTCAATTAATCGGCTCGTCATACCAGCCTTCCAGCCGCGCACCGTGTAATAGAGGCAACGCTTTTGAACGTCTACCGTACAGATCAAGGTATCCATGCCGTCTGGCACTTCCATTGATTTGTAAGAAGAACGAAGGGCGTAAACCTCTTCCCACTCGGGGGCATCACCTGAAGCCGCATAGACTTCACCGAAGCCAGTGTTATAAGCAGTTAAAATCTTTCCTGGCTTACCGCTCTTAAGCGCTTCAAGTAATTTCTTGGCTAAAAAGCCATAAGATTTTTTAGCACTGAACGAGCAAAGGCCGCTTACCCAAATACTAAAATGGGTGTTTTCGTCTGAATGCCTGAACGAATGAAACGGCACGTTGTAAGATTCGCCCTGGTAGCGAATTTCTACACCGTCATCTTTTAAAATTGGCAACTCACCAGGGGCAACCGCTACCCCTTTAGCATTCATTGATTGCCTGTGTTTATCTTCAATCTGACAACCTGAAGACGGGCAAACCAAACGCGCTTCTTTAAATGCGGTATTCGCTGAACATTCATCATCTGAACCACGACCAGGCCACCAAAGCAGGTCAGAACGTGGTATAAAATATTGATTACAATGCGGGCAAGGCACAGCCCATTCATGGCGCGTTCCTAATTCCCACTGACACCAAATAGGGCTATAAACCCGACCTTTTGAAGAAATCGCCCAATGCGTTAAGCCGCTGTCTGGGTCTTGAGTCGTTAAAACTTTGCCGTGAGTTGGTGTAGAAGTCAGTCCTAATTTACTATCATCAAAGGCATCACCACGCGCCTCTACCAAGTCGCCTAAATCACCTTCACCCGTAGCGTTATCATCTGGCCTATCTAGCTCATCAACTAATGAAATAACCGCTGAATCTGAAGCAATACCCGCTGGCGAACCCGCCCAAGCAAAGCGCAAATGAACACCGGCAACACGCTTTTTATATCGAGGGCTTTTGTGATCAAACTTTAAGTTCAAGCTTGCCGCTTGCTCGAACATTTCAACAATCTTAGGCTCTACAACATCACTGATATTATTTTCAGTTGGCCCAACGTAAATAATGGGTGCTGGCTGGTCATCTAAACGCCAACCGATAATATTTTGCATGGTTGCAGACTTACCCATCTGCGTACCCATAACAAAGGTAATCTTTGAAAACTGAGGCAAAGCGAACGCTTCACATACAGGGATCATATACGGCGTAGATTCTGTTCTGAACGGCCCTGGCTTTGGTGAACCAGGAGGCATGATTCTGTTAGCACTCGCCCATTGCGCCGCATTCCTCATCGGTGGCGCGTCCACCATATCCGCTAGACTTAGCGCGACATTCAGCAACGTATTCCCGTAGCTGATTTGCGGTTGACTGCCTGACTCGAACGGTTTCGTTATCAATGATGAACTTACACTTTGCTGAATCATCAATGCCCGCCACTTCTGAACCTAACCGCGCTCCTAACCCTGATAACTCATTTCCAAAAATGGTGGCTATCGGGTAAAGGAACTGTGCTAAATCCTCAATTTCTATTACTGAGTCTTCAGCCTTGTTTGCTTCTACTTCTGCTTTTCTTCGCTTTGCTTTTGTTAGTAGTAATTCTTCGCCGTCTTTCGTGTCGGGCCTTGGTGTGTAGTCGTCTTCAGATTCTCCGACCTGCTTTCTAACTTCACGATCAATTAACCATTGAATGGCTTCGGCGGTTTCTATCTGAATCGGGCTACCACGGCCACCGCCCGAACTCGGTAAACCGTCTTCGATTAGCTTTCCAACCCAACGCGGGTCTTTACCAATCAAGTCAGCAAATTCTTTTCGATTAACTACGGTCATTGTGAAAATGTACTTTTGTTAGTTTGTAAGAAAGGACAAATAAACAGTCTAACAAATGTTACTTTGAACAATTGACTCCTTTCTAAAGACCATAAAAGCTAATCGTTAATTTAAAAAACTCTTTATATTTCAGTTATTTATGTGATTTTTGGTGATTTTTCAAGAAAGGAGAAAGGACTAGATTTTAAAATTCTCAACGTGGCAAAGCCCGCGAGTCTGGTCCCCATTAGGTATAAACACTCTGGAAAGTACCTAAAGCAAAAAGGCGGGTAGTTGGTAGCTACCCGCAAATATCGCGCCCGCTGCTCATATCTAATTAACTATGTCTCTGGTCGTGGTAGTAAGTAACGACTGTCTTTGTCTGCACGCTTTTCATTACCATCACTTGAACCGTAGAAGTAGCCGAACATTCCAGCTAACACCGTACCCAATAAGAAACCTAAGATCGTATCTGCAAATCTGACGCTGGCTTCTGGAATACCTAAGAAGGTAGCCAACCCCATATAAAGACAAGCAAATAGACTCCAACCAATCGCAAAGTAATAAACAAACCGCTTTGAGAATGTATCATCACTAAGTAACGCGGCTTCTTGCATTGAGCGTGCATCAGCTCTATCTTGATACGCCAATCGCTCTAGCTCGAACTCTTGCGCGGCTAACTGCTTTTCAAATTCAAACTGTTTCTTTTCGTCGGCTTTAAGCTGCTTGATTGCCTCCTCTGGGTCTGTAGTTCCTGTCACTACTCGCGCCACATCAACAACCTTTTCAGCCACGCTTGCGCCGTTATCGCCGCCAATCCATCGGCCTATTTTCTCATCCAATCCCGTGAGCTTTGCAGCTCCCAAGGCTAGGCTAATCACATCAATCATGCTGCACCTTTCAACTCAACAACGCGCTTAAGCCAACCAAATGTAAAAGACTCCTGGCTTTCTTTGCGCTCTGATAGATTAATTAAAAATGAAATACGCATAGCGTTAATGGCTTCGGTTAATACCTTAATGCCGTCATCACCACGCGAATTAATCAGGGCCGTTATAGCCTCTATGGTCTTGCTACCTATCAAACCATCTTCTTTCAAATCGCTGTAATCTTTACCACCACGATTCAGCACATTAAGCACTCGCTGAAGTGTTTTAGCTGAACGCTTCAGACCTGAGTTAACACCGTAATCAAACAGGTAAGCCGCAAGCTCATCACTAATCAGCGCTATCTGATCAAGCTTCAATGGTTGCCAATATGCAAAATCATAGACTTCAAAGGCTTTCCATTCTGGCAACGATGTCATTGAACCGTTATAACCATGCTTTCTAGCTACCGCCTCAGTAATACCCCATCGAGTAGCGCCGCCTGAATCGTTGACATGATCAACAAAGCCACCCTCACGAGCCACCACTTCTTTAATTGCTTTTGTTCTTATGCAATGAACTTCATCAATCATTAATCCACCCTCTTAAAAGCCATTAAAGCTTTAATAATCCATTCAGTACCACGCACCGTCCCAAGGGCCGAAAGCGAACCTAAGAACACCATCTGTAAAACACTCATACCCTGGAGAAGACCACCGGCATAAAAAGCAACGCCCGTAATCAAGGCTAGAATCAACTCACCCCAAAACTTACCTTTATTAAACGGCTCGTTTGTTATCAGCGCTTTAGACAGATACGCACCACAAAACACAGTAAGAACAAACCAGAACGCAGGGTCAAAAATCACATCTGAATTCTGAGCTGCTTCTCTTTCGTCCATTCATTGACCCCACAAAAAAGCCCCACACAAAGGCGGGGCTTAACAAAATTTAGGCATAAAAAAACCGCCCTGAAAGGCGGTTTTACAAAGTTATCCAACTATAGAAAAATATTACGTTTTCCTATGTCATTTGTAAAGCTGTTAAAACGTTATTTTTTACATTTGTTCAAATGTTAATTTGAGCTAAAGATTAGACCTGCAATGCGGGCATATTTTCGCGGCCTTCTGGATATTTTCAGCGCAATTCGGGCAACTCATTTTTCTATTGTCATCCTGAATCATGACAACAAAAACACCTATCGGCCCAAAAAATAAGCTATTAAAAAAACCCCAAAAGGGTATCCCTCTATTAATTCCCATCTGAGTGCCAACAAAGACGCAAGCACACCAAAGAATAAATAATAGCAAAAGTTCCATTTTACCAACCCAAGCAACTAAAACTTAATACTACCCCCCGACTATAAGAGACATCAAGTTCTAAGCCTGGTAACTAATGCCTAAGCGCTTTAAGTGCATCAACATCCGTCTGAAGCTCTTTCAAATAATGAATCAAACCCTTAAGGCTTGCCCCCTCTAAATAAACTTCGTTCGACTGTGAATATGTGGATTTTAGATATTCTATCTTTTCAGACACTCTATCTAAGCGGGTAGAAAAACCATCATTCGCGCTCATTGTAAATACTCCATAAAATTAATAAGAACGCTAACCAGTGCGGTTAACCTCTATTCTTCTACAAGTTTCAAAATTTCGTGCAAGTATATTTAGCTTAAAAAAACAATATTTTTTAAACCTCACACTCTACAGCCCGACTATACAACCCGCCCAAATCCCCAAAACAGTTAATTTATCCATCCTGCTAATTAGTCATGAAAAAAAGAAGGCGCGACCCTTTTAAAAATTTAGACCAATCATTATCAGCGATTATAAATATTGAAACGACAGTTTTTGACGCTTCAAAGACAGCGACCTAAACAACTGCCAAAACAGCCACTTTATTACATGTTTATTCATATCAGAAAAAGCCCAGAACTTTTATAACCTCTTGAGGAGCGCGACCCGTCAAAATCAAAAACTCACGCCAAACACCAAACGGAACTTTTCTGACTCCCTGCTTAAACTCTCTAATACGGCGATCACTGGAAAGCCTCAACAAATACGCCAGCTTTTTATCGGTACTGTAATCAGGAAAGGCTTTTTGAAACTGCCTGAAGTATGCCCCAACAATATCAGGGTGTGGCGCTTCCCATCCCTCACGTTCTCTCAATAAATGCTTATTACTGTATTGAGATTCGTCAATCTCCAACGCCTCGGAAATCCTAGGTGCTTCAAGATTCGACGTTAATACATTGATAGCCTCTTTCGTGCTTTCCTGAAAAATTAACGCTTGTTGATCTTGTACGCTTGGTAACTCTATTTTCACGATATACCCCTTATTCAAGTCAATAAGGTTAGGGGCTTTCGCCCCCTCCCTTATCTCGGTGACAGCTCGATCAAGCGAACGTCTGACACTCGGATATTGACCAGACTAAGCGTTCCCGTTGCTAACCTTTGCCAATGGCCTTGACTGTGAATGTGCATCAAGGCGTAGTAAAGGTAATCAGGTAAGAGGATGTCTGTTCGGTTTACCTTAATCCCTATAT
>Ga0181590_10000181_pt1 | contig 45513 bp, 43 predicted proteins | sample 071ome_34_FD_132446 | JGI IMG/M metagenome (GOLD analysis project Ga0181590, IMG submission 132446) | Coastal salt marsh microbial communities from the Groves Creek Marsh, Skidaway Island, Georgia - 071411BT metaG (megahit assembly) | ecosystem: Environmental > Aquatic > Marine > Intertidal...
CCATCATTGCCGCCATGCAGGCAAACCCCTTCATTGAATCCGTGGAAAGAGCGAAAGCCTGATGCTGTTCCGACGCAGGTCCTCCAACAAGATGGCAAGTGTGCAGGCCTTCTTCTGGCCGGAAAAGGGATTCTGGCGTGGCTGGGTTTATCTGTTGTTTCGCATCCTCAGGCTGAGGTCATCGGACTATTCGCTGGCGGCAGGTTTTGCCTGCGGGGTTTTTGCGTCATTCACGCCGCTGATCGGCGCGCATTTTTTCCTTGCCGCAGCAGTCGCATGGCTGATCCGCGGTAATATCATCATGTCGATGATCGGCACGGCCATCGGCAATCCCTGGACCTTTCCTCTGATCTGGACACTGATCTATCTTGTCGGCACCATGATCATGGGCGTTGAACCTGAAACCCATGATCTTTCTGATCTCAGTTATCAGGTGTTCATGGATGCGCCCGGAACGGTATTCTTTTCCATGATGGTGGGCGGGGCTGTTGCCGGCTTTATCGCGGCGCTGATCTTCTTTATGCTGGGCTATATATTCGCAGGTAAAATCAGGGCCTGGCTGATTAAGCTCAAATGGCAGAGATTGCGGAAAAAACAACGCGGGAGAGAACATCATGACAGCTAAAGATACGGCCAGCAGCCGTGATGCCGGGGCGCCGGGGTATCTGCGGCTTGGCGTCAATGTTGATCACGTGGCCACTATCCGTAATGCGCGGGGCGGCGCACATCCTGATCCGGTGACAGCGGCGCTCATCGCATCCCGGGCCGGGGCAGACGGGATCACCGCGCATCTTCGTGAAGACCGCCGCCATATCCGTGACGACGATATCACCCGCATCAGGGAAGCCATCGACAAACCTCTTAATTTTGAGATGGCGGCAACGGCGGAAATGCTGGAAATTGCCCTGCGTCACCGTCCCAATGCGGCCTGTATCGTCCCGGAAAAGAGGGAAGAGATCACCACCGAAGGGGGGCTTGACGTGGCAGGGCAGAAAGACCGGCTCCGTGACATGGTCAGCGCTCTGCGTGAGGCTAAGATACGTGTCTCCCTTTTCATTGAGGCGGATTTCAGGCAACTGGATGCCGCCGCCGGACTAGGTGCGGATATCGTGGAAATACATACCGGCCGGTATTGCGAGGAAACCGGGTCAGCACGGCAGGATGAACTCGAGCGTATCAGAAAAGGGGTCATTCATGCCCATGGGCTGGGCCTTGAATGTCACGCCGGGCACGGGCTCGGATATGAAACGGTGGGGCCGGTTGCCGCCATTCCCGAACTGGTGGAGCTCAATATCGGCCATTTTCTGATCGGTGAGGCGGTGATGAACGGGCTTGAACATGCGGTTCGTGCCATGCGGGCACATATGGATCAGGCCAGGTATCAGGCCTCCTCCACAACATGATCTGCGGTATTGGCACAGATCTGGTTGAAATCAGGCGGATTGAGGCATCTCTTGCTAAATTCGGTGATCGTTTCATCCGCCGCATCTTCACCGAAGATGAACAAGCGGCCGCCCGGAAGAGATCAGATCCCGCACGATTCTATGCGATGCGATTTGCCGCAAAGGAAGCGGCATGGAAAGCCTTGTCCCCCGGCCGTAAGCGCGGTGTCAGCTGGGTTGATCTTGAGGTTACGTCTCAATCTGACGGAAAACCTCATCTGGTGTTTCATGGCGCGGCGCTCGAAATATTTCACCAAAAAACCGGCACCAAGGGGCAGATTGATCTTTCGCTCAGCGATGATGGCGGAATGGCTCTTGCTTTTGTGGTGCTTTCTGCGTCATAACAACCCTTTCCCTGACCGAGTTGAACATGAAGTCTGAAAACAAAAAAGAAAATTCTTTCCTCGAATTTTTCAAGACGGTTGTCTGGGCCATTGCCATTGCCCTTATTTTCCGGTCTTTTCTCTTTGAGCCGTTCAGTATCCCGTCGGGGTCCATGATACCGACCCTCAAAGTCGGTGATTATCTTTTTGTGTCTAAATATTCCTACGGCTATTCCCGGTATTCCTTTCCTTTCGGTATCATCCCGTTTTCCGGGCGTCTCTTGAAAAGTGAGCCACAACGGGGCGATGTGATCGTCTTCCGCAAACCCGGAGATGAAAACGTTGACTATATCAAGAGGCTTGTCGGTCTCCCGGGCGATGAGATTTTTGTCCAGGAAGGCATACTCCATATTAACGGCGCCCCGGTTACCCGGAGGCTTGAGGCTGATATGCCGGGTGAGCGCGGCCCGTTGAATCGTCCCTCCGTCATTTATACGGAAACCTTCCCCGAAGGACATGAACACCTTATTCAGGAATACAGCGATAACGACCGGATGGATAACACACCGCCGCGCCTCGTGCCGGAGGGGCATTATTTCTTTATGGGTGATAACCGCGACAATTCTCGCGACAGTCGCGCCGAAATAGGTTTTGTGCCGGCTGAAAATCTTGTTGGCCGCGCGGAATTCCTGTTTTTTTCCCATAACGGCCGGGCCGGTCTTTTTGAAATCTGGAAATGGCCGTCGGCCATCCGCTTCAGTCGCATAGGGATGAGCATTGACTGATCAGGGCATGTCGTCACATCTTTTAATGGAAAGGCTGGGCTATCAGTTCACGAACGAAACCCTGCTTGATGAAGCGCTCACCCATCCGAGTTTCATGACAAACAGGTCTGATATCACCAATAACCAGCGGCTTGAATTTCTCGGCGACCGGGTGATCGGGCTGGTGATTGCCGATGCGCTTTTTACGGCCATGTCATCGGAGCGCGAAGGGCAGTTGACGCGGCGGTATGCGGATTGCGTGGAAAACAGCCGCCTTGCCAGCATTGCCCGTGATCTTGATATCGGACGGTTTCTCAAAACCCAGCCCAATACCAGTCTTGCCGAAACCGACAAAGTGCTTGCCGATGCGCTTGAGGCGGTGATCGGGGCGGTCTGGCGTGACGGCGGGATGGATGCGGCAAGGCGCGTGATCACCGCGATCTGGGGTGATATGATTACGGGCGGGGCTACGGTTGCCAAAGACAACAAAACACGGCTACAGGAATACGCCCTTGATCACAAACTCGGCTTGCCGAAATATGCCATTATCGGTCGCAAGGGGCCGGATCATGAGCCGACATTCACCGTGTCCGTTACCCTCGGTGATGAGGCTCTTGTCGCCTCGGGAATGTCGAAAAGAAGCGCGGAACAAAAGGCCGCTGCACTGATGCTGGAGAAAATCACATGAGCCGTGCTGGTTTTGTATCTCTGATCGGCCCGCCGAATGCGGGAAAATCGACCCTGATGAACAGGCTGGTCGGGCATAAGGTTTCTATCGTCACCCCCAAGGTGCAGACAACACGTGCCCGCATCCGCGGTATTGCCATGCACGATGATGCGCAAATCATCTTTATCGACACGCCGGGTATCTTCAAGCCGAAACGGCGGCTTGATCGTGCCATGGTGAGCGCCGCCTGGCAGGGGGCAAGCGACAGCGATGTGGTGGTGCTGGTGCATGACTGTGCCCGCTCTCGTCTTGATGAAGACACATCCCGTATCCTTGACGGGCTTGCTGAAAGCAAAACCGAAGCCGTGCTGGTGCTCAACAAGATTGACCTCATAAGCCCGGAACGTTTGCTTGAGCGGGCCGCTGAAATGTCCGCACGTTTTGAATTTTCCAGGGTGTTCATGGTTTCAGCCGAAAAAGGTCGTGGCACCGATGATTTTCTGGGCTGGCTTGCCGGGCAGATGCCCGAAGGCCCGTATCTTTATGACCCGGAGGATTTATCTGATCTGCCTCTCCGCTTGCTGGCGGCTGAAATCCTTCGCGAGAAGCTTTTTCTCAATCTCCATGAAGAACTGCCCTATCAGCTCACGGTTGAGCCGGAAAGCTGGGTTGAACGTGAAGATGGCAGTGCCGAAGTCCGGTGTTCGATCTATGTCAGCCGCGAAGGACACCGGGGCATCATTCTCGGGCGTGGCGGCAAGACACTTGGGCGTATTGGTCGTCAGGCACGTGAGGAACTCGAAGAGGTGCTTGACCGGCGTGTCCATCTCTTCACCCATGTCAAATACCGCAAGGACTGGATGAATGATCCTGCCCGTTACCGGGACTGGGATCTGGATTTCAACGCCTGACCGATGCCGGAATGGGATGACACGGCATTGATCCTGTCGGTGCGGCCACATGGGGAATCGTCCAGTATTGTCAACCTGCTGACGCGCCATCACGGCCGGCATGCGGGCCTGGTCCGGGGAGGGCAATCCCGGAGCAATCGCGGCACCCTCCAGCCCGGAAATCTGGTTGAGGCAACATGGCGGGCGAGACTGGCGGAACACTTGGGAAGCATCACGCTTGAAATTGCCCGTGCCAATGCCTCCACGGTTCTCGATCAGCCGCTGTGTCTTGCCGGCCTTGCCTCAGCCTGTGCGATTCTCGAAGGATGCCTGCCTGAGCGCGAGCCGCATCAGGGTGTCTTTGATGCGACAACTGCACTTATTGATCTGATTACCGGCGAAGAAGATGCTGAGATCTGGCTTGCCGCATATATCCGGTGGGAGGTCGCGATGCTTGATGTCGCGGGCTATGCCCTTGATTTGAGCCGATGCAGCGTTACCGGCGAGAGAGAAGGACTGGCTTATGTAAGCCCCCGGACGGGTGTTGCCGTGACTGAACATGCGGCAGGCTTGCACAAACCTAGACTTCTTTTATTGCCGCGGTTTCTGGGGGGCATGCCCGCTGACCGGGAAGACCGGTCTCTGGAAGATGACCTTCTTGACGGATTGCGTCTGACGCGGCATTTTCTTGAGCGTAAGGTCTTCGGCCTGCATCATCTTCCCCTGCCAGCGGCAAGAGAGCGCTTGTCAGATCTTGTTCAACACAGGTTTGCCTGATACGCAGAAAATCTGTATTGGGTAGGGAATAATCAAAAAAGGGCACAGGCCATCTGTTCGTGATGAAAGCAGCCAGTCATGAGTGATACATCCACAGGTTTTATCAAAGCGGAATTTGCCGAAGCGCTGAGCCAGCGGTATCTGGCCTATGCGCTGTCCACGATCACCTCACGTTCCCTTCCTGATGTCAGGGACGGGTTGAAACCTGTTCACCGTCGCCTTCTCTTTGCCATGCGTCAGCTCAAACTTGACCCGGATCAGGGGTACAAGAAATCGGCACGTGTGGTCGGTGATGTCATGGGTAAGTTCCATCCCCATGGTGATGCTGCGATCTATGATGCCATGGTCAGGCTGGCGCAGGATTTCGCGATGCGGTATCCGCTGGTCGACGGGCAGGGGAATTTCGGCAATATTGACGGCGATAACGCCGCCGCCATGCGATACACCGAAGCCCGCATGTCTGATGTCGCGCGTCTCCTGCTGGAAGGCATAGACGAGAACGCGGTTGATTTCCGCCCAACCTATGACGGCGAAAGCGATGAGCCGGTCATCCTTCCGGCGGCTTTCCCGAACCTTCTGGCCAACGGGGCTCAGGGGATCGCGGTTGGTATGGCCACGTCGATTCCCCCGCATAATATCATCGAACTGTGTGATGCGTTGCTTCATCTGGTGAAAACACCCGGCGCCACCCATGAGAAAATCGCAAGCTACGTCAAAGGACCTGATTTCCCGACGGGAGGTGTGCTGGTCGAAGATCCGGTTTCCATTGCCGAAGCGTACCAGACCGGGCGGGGGTCGTTCCGCGTGCGGGCGGAATGGGACGTCGAAAAAGAAAAGGGTGGCGGCTGGCGGATTATCATCACCGCTATTCCCTATCAGGTGCAGAAATCGCGCCTGATTGAAAAAATGGCAGATCTGCTGCAGGCGAAAAAACTTCCTGTTCTGGCGGATATCCGGGATGAATCCGCCGAAGACCTTCGCCTTGTGCTGGAGCCGAAATCACGTCGGCTTGATCCGGCCATGGTGATGGAAAGCCTTTTCCGGCTGACAGATCTTGAAACGAAAGTGCCGCTTAATCTTAACGTGCTGGATTCAAAGGGCACGCCGGGGGTCATGTCGCTGCGGGATGCGCTTCTGGAATGGATTGACCACAGGCTTGTGGTGCTCCGGCGGCGCTCGCAGCACCGGCTTGACCGGATCGGCCACCGGCTTGATGTGCTTGGCGGCTATCTTGTCGTCTATCTCAATCTCGATGAGGTGATAGCCATTATCCGTGAGGAGGATCACCCGAAACCCCGCCTGATGGAACGCTTCGGGCTCAATGAAAATCAGGCCAACGCCATCCTCGATATGCGCCTCAGATCACTTCGCCGGCTTGAGGAAATGGAAATCCGTGAAGAACGCGACCGTCTCAATGCGGAGCAGGAAACGCTGACCTCTCTTCTTGCCGATGAAGACGCCCAGCGCCATTCCGTTGCCGAAGATATCAGGGGGCTTAAAGCTGCCTTTGCCAAAACAGACACAAGAAAGACCCGGCTTGATACCCTGCCGGTCATCGAAGGCGACCCGCTTGAAATACTGGTGGAAAAGGAGGCGGTGACCGTTGTCTGTTCCGCCAAGGGCTGGATACGGGCAATCAAGGGGCATCTTGCTGCCGATGCGGAAGTCAAATTCAAGGAAGGGGACGGACCGGCTTTCATGGTTCATGCTGAAACCACCGACCGGATTGTGGTTGCGGCGGATAACGGGCGGTTCTACACCCTGAACGTTGATCGTCTCCCCGGCGGGCGAGGCTTTGGTGAGCCGGTTTCGCTTATGGTGGAGCTTGGCCCGGATACGAGTATCATCAATATTCTTCCGGCACGTGCGGGGCAGTTGCTTGTGGCTTCAGATACAGGTCACGGGTTTATCACCGATATCGAAAGCGTCACGGCACAGACCCGGAACGGCAGGCAGGTCATGACCCTTACCGGTGGTGCCCGGGCCTTGGTGGCGCGCCGTGTTGATGGCGATATGGTTGCGACGGTCGGCACGAACCGCAAGATGCTTGTCTTCCCGCTTGCTGAACTGCCTGAAATGGGGCGTGGCCGGGGGGTGATCCTTCAGCGTTTCCGTGAAGGATCGCTTGCCGATGCACGGACTTTTTCAGGTGAGGAAGGGCTTTCCTGGATCCAGTCCGGCGGGCGTATCCGCACCGAAAAGGATACCACAACATGGCTCGGCAAGCGTGGCGGGGCAGGGCGTGTCGCCCCGACCGGTTTTCCGAGACCTGCCAGATTACCTGATCTCAGATCGTGAGCTGTGTCCATCTGCCCGCGACCAGAACTTCGGCGGGGGAAAATCTCGCCTTGTAGGACATTTTTTGCGACGCCGCGATGTAATATCCGAGATAGAGATAAGACAGCCCCATTTCATAGGCAAGGGCCGCGCAGTCAAGCACCATGAACGTGCCGGGCGACCGGTGGGTTTCGGCAGGATCAAAAAAACTGTAGACAGCGCTCAGCCCGTCCTGCTGAAGATCAACAAGGATGGCACAGATCAGCCTGCCTTTGGCCCGGTATTCGACCAGAACGGTATCTATCGGGCTTGAGGTGATCATGGCTTCGTAACTGTCTTCATCCATATCAGCCATCTGGCCATCCGCATGACGCGAAGACAGATAGTTCCGGAACATCTCATAATGATCGTCCCTGCTGAAATTGGGCAGGATAACGCGCTCAAGATCATTGTTGCGCGCAAGGACACGTTTCTGGTTGCGGCTTAATTTCAGCGCGCCATCTTTGCCGTTTCCGGCGGCAACACGGATAGGCAGACATTCCTGACATCCCTTGCAGACAGGCTTGTAGACCCAGTTTTCCACGCGCCGGAATCCGGCCTTTGCCAGAACATCATGTTTCTGCGGATGGCGGCTCAGATCCGTTGCCAGACGTTGTTCCGTCCGGCCGTCAAGATAGGGGCAGGAAGAGGGTCGGGTGATCTGGAATTCTATCGGGTCACTGAAGATGAGATTGCGGAACTGATTCATCTGCTAGGCGCCAATTTTCACGTTATATTTCTGCATTTCAGATCTGTGTTTCGGTATCGGACAGAACGGTAACCCGGAAGTTGCGCTTTTCAAGTGCCAGAATGATTTCCTGCACATGGTCACTTCCCCTTGTTTCAACAACGGCATCAATCTTCGCAAGTTTAGCCGGAACATCATGAAACATCCGCTGATGAAAGATTTCAACGATATTTCCCTTGCATTCACCGATGGCCGTGGCAATCGATGCCAGCATTCCCGGCTCATCGCTGATATCAATCCTGAGGCGGGCGATTCTTCCGTCCTTGGCCATCGAGCGTGTCAGTACACCAGCCAGCAGTCTCGGATCGATGTTACCGCCGCAGATCACCACCCCGCATTTCTGACCGGCAAAAGCCTCCCTGTGCTGAAGCAGGGCGGCAACACCTGCGGCCCCGGCACCTTCGGCAATGATGCGCTGATGTTCAACAAGGGTGCTGACAGCCCGTTCAATATGGTCTTCATCCACGAGCAGGATTTCATCAACCAGCTCTTCAACGACGGGTTTGGTAAGGTCACCCGGATGCTTGACGGCAATACCTTCGGCGATGGTCTCGCCGCCGGCGGTGGAGCTTGCCCCGGATATCATCTCCGACATTGTGGGCCATAAAGCCGCTTCAACGCCGACAAGCCGGATATCCGGGTTGATATCCTTTGCGATGGTGGCAATGCCTGCCATCAGCCCGCCGCCGCCGATCGGGACAATGATAGTCTCAAGATCAGGCGCATCTTCCAGCATCTCAAGTCCGACCGAACCCTGGCCGGTGGCCACATCATAATCGTTATAGGGATGAACAAGGGTCATGCCGCGTTCGCTGATGATCTCCCTGACCTTGCCTTCACATTCATTGAGATTCCGTCCTTCGAGGACAACTTCCGCTCCCCAGGCACGGGTCCGGTTGATCTTGGCAAAAGGTGTCTGCGCGGGCATCACGATGACCGCCGGTATTCCCATCCTGTGGGCATGATAGGCAACCGCCTGGGCATGATTTCCTGCCGACATGGTGATCACGCCCCGCTTTTTCTCATCTTCGGTGAGGTTTTGCATCTTGATGAAGGCGCCGCGTGCCTTGAACGACGATGTATGCTGGAGATTCTCAAGCTTAAGATGGAGGTCCAGCCCCGTCAGCAACGAGAGCCCGGGGGCGGCAACAAGAGGGGTGCGGATGATATGCCCTGCCATGGATGCATGGGCATTGCGGATATTCTGGGGGGTGAGTGTCATGGGTTTTATTTCCGGGTCAGTCGTTTAAACGCTGGGCCATTTCCTTTGCGTGATAGGTCAGTATCCCGCGGCATCCGGCCCGGCGGAAGGACATCAGGGCTTCAGCAATGATCCGGTCACGATCAAGCCCGCCGGCCGCAGCCGCCGCTTCGATCATGGCATATTCACCGCTGACCTGATAGGCAAAGACAGGGACGTTGAAACGCTGGCTTGCCCGCTGGATGATATCCAGATACGGCATTCCGGGCTTGACCATGACAAAATCCGCCCCTTCCTGGATATCAAGTTCAATTTCCCGCATCGCTTCATCGCTGTTGGCCGGATCCATCTGATAGGTATCCTTGCCGACATTGCCCGCGGTCTTTCCTGCGCCCACCGCATCACGGAACGGGCCGTAAAAGGCAGAGGCGTATTTTGCGGCATAGGACATGATCAGCACGTTGTCATGCCCGTGGGCATCAAGCATTTTGCGGATAGCACCAATTCTGCCATCCATCATATCGGATGGGGCGATGATGCTGGCCCCGGCCTGCGCCTGGACCAGCGCTTGCTCCGTGAGGATGGCGACAGTTTCGTCATTGGCAACCATCCCGTCTCTGATAACGCCGTCATGGCCGTGGGTTGTGAAAGGGTCAAGCGCCACATCCGTGATGATGCCGATTTCCGGCACCGCATCACGGACAGCCCTGACGGCACGGCAGACAAGATTATCCGGGTTTCGTGCGGTGGTCCCGTCCTCATCCTTGTCGGCTTGGTCGATACGGGGGAAAATGGCAATGGCAGGGATGCCCAGATCATAGGCCTGTTTGGCCTCACGGGCCAGATCAGCGATACTGTGCCTGAAGACACCAGGCAGGGTTTCAACCGCTTCAGGTTTGCCGTCACCTTCCCGGACAAATACCGGCCAGATCAGATCAGCCGGTGTCAGCAGATGTTCCCGCACCAGACGTCGTGACCAGTCCTGCAGGCGCGGACGCCTTAAGCGGGTGGACGGGAACTGCCCCGAATGTGTAATGATCGTCTCCATGGCCGTATATTTGCATATCCTTTTCAGAAGATGCAAACAGGAAAATATCCACGGTTGAGGGCATCTTGACGCGCTGGTCTGCTCTTTGCATGGAAGGCTAAATAAAGTATAGGATGGCTATGACTGAAACCACGACAATACCAGCCTCCCATGTGATCATTGATCAGCAGGATTCCACGGGGAGGATCATCCTCTCCCGGCCTGAGGCTCTCAATGCCGTATCTAGGGAAATGTGCGAGATTATCATCAAAGCCCTTCTCGCCTGGGCAGATGATGCTACGGTTGACCGGGTGCTGATCACGGCGGTGCCGGGAAGGGCGTTCTGTGCCGGTGGTGATGTCCGTTCGATCATCCCGCTTATCGAAGAAAACCCCGCATATGGCGATGATTATTTCGCAACCGAATACACCCTTGATGTGCTTATAACGGCCTGTCCCAAGCCGGTTATCACGATTGCAAACGGTCTGACCATGGGGGGAGGGGCCGGGCTTCTGGTCAATGCGGCCTATCCTGTTGTGACGGATGCCATTGATTTTTCCATGCCTGAAACAGCCATCGGCCTGTTTCCCGACGTGGCGGCATCGCTTTTCTATCGCAGGCCTCCCGGAGCGGTCGGCACATTTCTCGGCATGACCGGTTGGCGGATTGGCGCCGGGGATATGATCGCGCTCGGGATTGTGCCCCATGCGGTTTCTGCCGGTGCGGAAGATGATCTAGTTTCAGCGCTGATATCGTGCCCGGCAGACAACATCCCCGAAACTCTGGCTGAGTTTCACATCACGCCGCCGGAAAGCCCTGTTGCAGATGCGGCGGGGTGGATCAATGATCATTTCAGCAAGCCGGATCCTCTTTCCATCCGGGCCAGCCTTGAAGGGGATGATCATCCTTTTGCCGAACGGGCGCGGCAGGCGCTTGATACGCGATGCCCCCTTTCCATCGCACTGACGCACCGGTTGCTGACCGATCCCGCATTGCGGGCAGAAAACGTTGTCGATGCCATCCGTCTTGATTACCGTCTCGCCTGCCGGATGCTGAGGCATCCTGATTTCATTTCCGGTGTCCGGGCTGTCCTGATTGACAAACACCATCAACCCGTCTGGCAGCCTGCGTCACTCGATGGCGTGACCAATGCGATGCTTGACGCTATAGTTACCCCTGAAAACAGCCCCCAACTTCCCCTCCCTGAAAGGGTCGGGACCGTTACTCTTTGAGGATCCCCATGCGACTGAGCAGATATTTCATCCCTGTACTGAAAGAAACACCGAAAGAAGCCCAGATTGTCTCGCATCGGCTGATGCTGCGGGCGGGCATGATCCAGCAGTCCAGTGCCGGGATTTACTCCTGGCTGCCGATGGGGCTCAAGGTCATGCGCAAGATCGAACAGATCGTCCGCGAAGAACAGAACCGGGCAGGGGCCAATGAAATCCTGATGCCCACCATTCAGCCGGCTGAACTCTGGCAGGAATCCGGCCGGTATGAAGATTACGGGCTTGAAATGCTCCGCATTCAGGACCGCCACGAACGTGACATGCTTTATGGCCCGACCAATGAAGAGCAGGTAACGGATATCTTCCGGTCACATGTCAAAAGCTATCGTGCCCTGCCGATGAATCTTTATCATATCCAGTGGAAGTTCCGTGATGAAGTCCGCCCCCGGTTCGGGATCATGCGGGGGCGTGAATTTCTCATGAAGGATGCCTATTCCTTTGCCCTTGATGCCGAAACGGCCCGGGCGGAATACAACAAGATGTTCATCGCCTATCTCCTGACCTTCCAGCGGCTCGGGCTCACCGCCATTCCCATGGAGGCTGATACCGGGCCGATCGGCGGCGACATGAGCCATGAATTTATCATTCTGGCCGAAACCGGTGAAAGCGAAGTCTTCTGTCATAGGGACTGGATCGGCCGCAGCCTTGATGCCGGTGACGTGGATTACGAAACGGATCTGCAGCCCATTGTCGACAGTTTCACTAACCTCTATGCCGCGACCGATGAAAAGCACGACGCCGGCTCCTGCGGTGTTTCGGCGGATGATCTCATCACGACACGGGGGATCGAAGTTGGCCATATCTTCTATTTCGGCACCAAATATTCCGCGCCGATGGGGGCGGCGGTGGCTGATGAAACCGGGGCCATGCGTGATGTCCATATGGGGTCTTATGGTATCGGTGTCTCGCGGCTGGTCGGGGCGATTATCGAAGCCTGCCATGACGATGCCGGCATCATCTGGCCGGAAAGCGTGGCTCCCTTTGATATTGGTATCGTCAACCTGAAGCCGGGTGATGCAACTTGCGATGGAATGGCCGAAGATCTCTATGACAAGCTTATCGCGGCGGGCAAGGACGTGCTGATGGACGATACCGCTGACCGGCCGGGGGCAAAACTGGCCGGCATGGATCTCATCGGAATTCCCCGGCAGATCATCATCGGCCCACGGATTGCTGGCGAAGGTATGGTGGAATACAAGCATCGCCGGTCCGGTGAAACCCGGCAAATGACACCGGAAGCCGCGCTCAATGCGTTGTTGGCAGGGTAGCAGGCGTGTTCGGACTCTTCACACAAGCTGAACGGCTTCTTGCCCTGCGTTACATGAAATCGCGCCGCTCGGAAGGTTTCATATCCGTCATTGCCTGGTTTTCGCTTCTCGGCATTGCGCTCGGCGTGGCGACGCTGATTATTGTCATGTCCGTAATGAACGGCTTCAGGGCAGAACTGATCGGCCGGATACTCGGGCTTAACGGCCATCTCGCTGTCTACGCAACAGATGGCCGAGGGATCAGGGATTATGATGCGCTTTCTGTCCGCATTGCCGGGATACCGGGTATCATTGCCGTGACGCCGCAAGTCGAGGGCCAGGTGATGGTGGCAAGCCAGGGCCAGACGTCGGGCGCGGTGGTCCGCGGCGTGCGCTGGGCGGATCTGGCGGCACGACGCCCTTTATGGGACTCCCTTGATGAAAAAATGGTGGAGAGATTCCGCGACGATGATCAGCTTCTGCTCGGTCACCGGCTGGCTCGTTCTCTCGGTGTCAAGGAGGGGGACAGCATCACGCTGGTCGGGGCCAGGGGACGGACAACGCCTTTCGGCACCTTGCCGCAACGCCGCACCTACACGATCGCGGGCCTGTTTGATGTCGGGATGTTTGAATACGACAAGGGCTTTATTTTCATGCCGCTGGATGCAGCGCAGGCTTTTTTTGGCAGTGATCAGCGTGTCACCGGCCTTGAAATCTACGCATCAGATCTCGCGCGCACCGATGGCATCCGGCTCAATCTGGAACAGACAACCCCGAAGCAGCTGCAGGTCAATGACTGGAGAGATCGCAACAGGAGCTTTATCAATGCCCTTGTGGTGGAGCGCAATGTCATGTTCCTTATCCTGACCCTGATCATTCTGGTTGCGGCGTTCAACATCATCTCGTCAATGATCATGCTGGTTCGCTCCAAGAACAGCGATATCGCGGTCCTGCGGGCAATGGGGGCGACCGCAGGCGGGATCATGCGGGTCTTTTTCATGACCGGGGCAAGTATAGGTGTTGTCGGGACGGCGACGGGAACGGTCCTCGGGCTTGGGTTCTGCTGGAATATTGAACGTATCCGCGCCCTGCTTGAGAGCCTGACCGGCACCGAACTTTTCGCCGCTGAGATTTATTTTCTGTCCACCCTGCCAGCCAAGGTGGACCCCGATGAAGTGCTGATGATCATTCTGATGGCGCTGGCTCTTTCTTTCCTTGCCAGTGTCTATCCGGCATGGCGGGCATCCCGCATCGCACCGGCGGAGGCACTCAGATATGAATAAGGTGGTTGTTGAAAATCCACGCGACAGTGCGCTGGTGCTGAACGGGATTGAAAAATCCTTTGCCCAGGGGAAAAACCGCCTTCATGTCCTCAATGGCGCAAGCCTTGCTATCCGGCCCGGGGAGATGGTTGCTCTTGTTGGTCCCAGCGGTTCGGGGAAATCAACTCTGCTGAATATCGCGGGGCTTCTTGAAAATCCCGACAGCGGGTCCGTGATGGTGGACGGCAAGGCGACAGCCCGCCTGAAGGAAAAGGAAAGGGCAGTCCTGAGGCGAAAGAAAATCGGCTTTGTGTTTCAGTTTCACCGTCTGCTGCCCGAATTTTCAGCTTTTGAAAATATTCTCATCCCCCAGATGCTGGCGCAACTGCCGCGAGCCGAAGCTTCCAGCCGGGCTGAACAGCTTCTTGCGCTGGTCGGGCTTTCGGAGCGTCGTGATCACCGGCCGGGACAGCTTTCCGGAGGTGAACAGCAGCGGATAGCCATAGCAAGGGCTGTCTCCAACGCCCCGAGTATCCTTCTTGCGGATGAACCCACCGGCAACCTTGATCCGGAGACGGCCCGGGATGTGTTCAGCCATTTGTCCGCCATCATCAGGCAGACAAAAACCGCAGCGCTTATCGTCACCCATAATACTGAACTTGCCGCCAGCATGGACAGGGTGCTGACGATTCGTGACGGGGCGCTTTCGTCGCATTCCTGAAAAGGTGCATGCCTCAGGCGTGAGGGCAAGCATTATCAACAGGATTGCACCTCTATGAACAGGTGGTCTTGCCAGCCCTGGCATGCGGCGGTCATTATAGGGCATGACCGACACGCCGCTGTTTATCCATCTCCGCACCCATTCCGCCTATTCTCTTGCGGAAGGCATGTTCCAGATCAGTGATCTGGTTGATGCCGTGCATAATCTCGGCCAGCCTGCCGTGGCCATCACCGATACGTTCAACACCTTCGGGGCGCTGGAGTTTTCTGATCTTGCGGCGGCGAAAGGTATCCAGCCGATTGTCGGCGCCCAGGTCACCCTTGCTGATCAGGCCGGTGGTGAGGGCGAGGTGGTTTTGCTGGTTCAGAACGAGACCGGATGGGCCAATCTGAGCCACCTGATCTCCCGCGCCCTGATGACGGATCCGAATGAGCCAAGAATTGAACTTGATACCCTGAAAGGCAGAAGCGACGGGCTGATCCTGCTGACGGGGGGAGCGCGTCGGGGATTTATCGCAGCTGCCCTTGCCGATGGCCAGTTGCCTCTTGCCCGCCAACGTCTTGAATCCCTGACTGGTCTCTTTGCCGGGCGCATTTATGTCGAAATTCAGCGCCATGGCACCCGGCGCGAAGCTATGGCGGAACCTTATCTGATTGATCTTGCCTATGAACTGGATCTGCCTCTTGTCGCCACCAATGACTGCTATTTTCCAACCGCCGGTGCCGCGGCGGCGCATGAGGTTTTGCTCTGCATTTCCCAGAGCACGACTCTGGCTGATGACAACCGCCGTCGCGAAACCGATATGCATTATCTCAAATCCGCGGGCGAGATGGCGCTTGCCTTTGCCGATTTGCCCGAAGCTGTCGCCAACACGGTGGTGATTGCCCGGCGATGTGCCTTTCGTGTTCCCAAGATGGACCCTATCCTTCCGGCGTTCCCTGTGCCGGATGGCATGTCCGAAGAGGGCTATCTCCGCGAACGTGCCAGAAAAGGTCTTGAACAGCGGTTTGAACTGCCGGCTTTTGAGAACATCAGGACAGATGAGGCACAGCGGAAGGTCTATGCCGACCGGCTGGAAATGGAACTTGATATCATCATCCAGATGGGTTTTCCCGGCTATTTCCTGATCGTTGCCGATTTCATCGGCTGGGCGAAAGAACAGGGGATACCCGTGGGGCCCGGGCGGGGTTCGGGGGCAGGATCGCTCGTGGCCTACGCGTTGCTGATCACGGATCTCGATCCCATCAGATGGGGGTTATTGTTTGAACGTTTTCTCAACCCTGAACGGGTGTCGATGCCGGATTTCGATGTTGATTTCTGTCAGGACCGCCGTGATGAGGTTATCAGCTACGTTCAGCGGAAATATGGTGATGACAGGGTGGCACAGATCATCACCTTCGGATCGCTTCAGGCGCGGGCGGCTCTCCGTGATGTGGGGCGGACGATGGGCATGCCCTACGGCCAGGTGGACAGGATAGCCAAACTCGTGCCAAGCAACCCCGCGGATCCGGTCACGCTCAACAAGGCACTTGAAACAGAAGAAGACCTTCGTCGTGAGCGTGATAATGACGAACAGGTGGCCGAACTGATCCGTGTGTCCTGTCAGCTTGAGGGGCTTTACCGGCACGCCTCCACCCATGCGGCCGGGCTGGTGATCGGTGATCGCCCCTTATCTGAGCTGGTGCCGCTTTACCGTGACCCGAGGTCAGATATGCCGGTAACCCAGTTCAACATGAAATGGGTGGAAAAGGCCGGCCTCGTCAAATTTGACTTCCTCGGCCTGAAGACACTGACGGTTCTTCAGCAGACATTGCATCTACTTGAGCGGCGGGGAATAGATATGACCCTTGATGACATTCCGCTTGAGGACGACCTCACTTTTGAGATGCTTTCGCGCGGGGATACGGTTGGGGTTTTCCAGTTGGAATCCAGCGGCATGCGGGATGTCTTGCGGGGCCTCAAGCCTGACCGCTTTGAAGATATCATTGCGGTTGTGGCGCTCTATCGTCCGGGGCCGATGGAAAATATTCCCAAATACGTGGCCCGTAAGCATGGCCGTGAGGATGTGCAGTATATGCACCCCGGCCTTGAGCCCATTCTTTCCGAAACCTACGGGATCATGATCTATCAGGAACAGGTCCAGCAGGCGGCCCAGCGCCTTGCCGGATATACCCTCGGGGGGGCGGATATTCTTCGCCGCGCCATGGGTAAGAAAATTCAGGCGGAAATGGACGCCCAGCGCGATACATTCGTATCCGGCGCCGCTGAAAATGACATCGATGCGAAACTTTCCGGTGAGATTTTTGATCAGATCAGCGCATTTGCCGGTTACGGGTTCAATAAATCACATGCCGCCGCCTATGCGCTGATTGCCTGGCAGACCGCCTGGTTCAAGGCGCATTATCCGGCTGAATTCATGGCCGCTTCCATGACGCTGGACGCCGGGAATACGGATAAACTTGCCATCTTCCGGCAGGATTGTCAGGTCCGTGGCATCACGATGCTGCCACCGGATGTGAATGCGTCCGAAGCCCGGTTCGTTGTGGAAGAACACGGCGATGGTCTCGCGATCCGCTATGCGCTGGGTGCTATCCGTAACGTGGGGATGGAGGCCATGCGCCAGCTTGTTGCTATCAGGAAAGAAGGCGGGGATTTCGCCAGTCTCGATGATTTCGCGGCGCGTCTGGCTGGTGTTCTCGGCAGTCGTGCCCTTGAAAACCTCATCAAGGCAGGTGCGCTTGATCACATCGCGGGCAACAGGGCTCAACTGCTTGCAGGAATGCCGGCGATCATTGCCCACGGCTCGGCGATCCGCAAGGAAAAGGAATCGGCCCAGGAAAATCTCTTCGGCGGCACTGTTGATGCCCAGCTCAGCATCGTTCTGCCAAATGTGCCCGAGGCCGGAAGCAAGATCAGGCTTGAAAATGAGTTTGCGGCTCTCGGTCTTTATATCTCGGCGCATCCGCTTGATGATTACGCCGAACGGCTTGTTGCCATGGATATCACCCCGTCCTCCCGGCTTGAGGAGGTGGTGCAGGCGCGCGGAAACGGCTGTCGGCTCAGGCTTGCCGGGGTTATCACGGGCAAACAGGTGCGAACATCTTCCCGCGGGAACAGATTTGCCTTTCTGCAACTGACTGATCAGTCCGGCGTATTCGAGGTGACGGTCTTCTCTGATCTTCTTGCCCTTATCCGTGAGCATCTCGAAAGCGAAATCCCCATGCTGGTCAAGGCGGATGCCCGTCTTGAGGAAGGCGGGGTCCGGTTGATAGGCCAGCAGATCACGCCGCTTGACGATATTGCGTTCATTGACAGTGCCGGTCTTGAAGTGCGCATCGCAAATGCCGCCGCACTTGAAGGTATCAGGGATGGCCTCAGACGTGACGGGACAGGCACAGGGCGGATCAAGCTTTCGGTCAGGGCTAACCAGAATGACGTGATTATCGATCTTCCGGGAAGGTTTCGTCTGTCCGGTGAATTCCGGCAGATGCTGAAAATCCTGCCCGGGGTGACGGCGGTTCGTGAACTTTCCTGAAGAGATGGATCTTAAAGACACCAGCGGTTCACCGAACAGGGTCGTAAACCTGAGATAAGGGCTTGCTTTCCGCGCGTCCTGCGGGTAAAAGACCGGCATACCCGGGATCATCCCGGGAATTCACACATGAAGGACGGTGTTATCGGCAAATTCCGATAGGCGATACGCAAAACACCTTCCGGTGGAGCAATAAGCTCCCATCCCTTCATGGAGGCCCAACCGGAGAAAAGGAGTATTCTCATGCCTCTTCCAAGCTTTACCATGCGCCAGCTTCTTGAAGCCGGGGTACATTTTGGTCACCATACCCGTCGCTGGAACCCGAAAATGGAACAGTATATTTTCGGCACCCGGAACAACATTCATATTCTTGACCTTCAGCAGACCGTGCCGATGCTCTATCAGGCGCTGGATATTGTCAGCCAGACCGCTGCCCGTGGCGGCCGTGTTCTTTTTGTCGGCACCAAGCCTGCCGCGTCGGAAACGATTGCCCAGGCGGCCCGTTCCTGCGGCCAGTATTTCGTCAATCACCGCTGGCTTGGCGGCATGATGACCAACTGGAATACCGTATCGCAGTCGATCCGCCGTCTGCGTGATCTTGAATCCCGCCTTGAAAGCGAAGAAGTCAACGCGCTGACCAAAAAGGAAGCGCTGCAACTGTCCCGTGAGCAGGAAAAGCTGGAAAAGACACTTGGCGGGATCAAGGAAATGGGTGGTCTTCCTGATCTGCTCTTCATTATCGATACCAACAAGGAAGCCATCGCCGTTGCCGAAGCCAACACGCTCGGTATTCCGGTGATCGCTGTTGTGGACAGCAACGCCAACCCGGATGGCGTGGATTTCCCTGTCCCCGGTAACGACGACGCTCTGCGTGCGATTTCTCTCTACTGCGATCTCGTCGCAGGTGCTGTGCTGGACGGCCTTAAGACTGAAATGATTCGTGAAGGTGTTGATATCGGCGCCGATGAAACCCCGGTCGAAGAAGCGGTGTCGGAAGACGCCGCCCCGGCTGAGGCCGCTTCCGACACTGCAGAAGACGCCCCGGCTGAAGTCGTGGCCGAAGAAGCTTCTGCGGGGGAAGAACAGCCGCAAGCGTAACACTCAGTTCCCGGTTCCGGCCGGGACCTGTTTCTTTGACTGAAGATGACGAAAACAACAAACCTTTAAGGATAGAGTTATGACGATTACCGCATCACTGGTAAAAGACCTGAGAACTGCCACAGGCGCAGGGATGATGGACTGCAAGAAGGCGTTGACGGAAACCGATGGTGATCTGGATGCCGCTATTGACTGGCTTCGCAAAAAAGGGTTGTCCGCCGCCGCCAAAAAAGCCAGCCGTGTTGCCAGCGAAGGTCTGGTTGGTGTCTCAAGCACCGGAACGGTGGGAACGCTTATTGAAGTCAATTCTGAAACCGATTTCGTAGCCCGTAACGAAGATTTCCAGGGGTTTGTGAAAACCCTTGCCGGGCTTGCGGCTTCCGCTGATGACATCGAAGCGCTCGGGGGCATGGACTATCCCTCAACCGGACGCAGTGTGAATGAGGAACTGACCCATAATATCGCAACCATCGGCGAGAACATGAGCTTGCGCCGCATGGACAAGCTCTCCGTCAGCGAAGGCGCGGTGATTACCTATGTCCATAATGCGGTCACCGATGGTCTTGGTAAAATTGGTGTGCTGGTTGCGCTTGAGTCTACAGCATCTTCCGATGCGCTCACGGCACTCGGCAAGCAGCTGGCAATGCATGTTGCGGCCGCGGCCCCGGCCAGCCTCAGCGCCGATGACCTCGACCCTGAGATGATGGCCCGTGAACGCCAGATTCTGGTGGATCAGGCTATTCAGTCCGGCAAGCCTGCCGACATTGCCGAGAAAATGGTTGAAGGCCGCATGAAGAAATTCATGAAAGAGGTTGTTCTTCTTGAGCAGACTTTTGTCATCGACGGTGAAACCGAAGTCCGCAAGGTCATTGAAAATGCCGCCAGGGATGCGGGCGCCCCGATTACCATGACAGGGTTTGCACGTTTCAATCTTGGTGAAGGTATCGAAAAGGAAGAGAGCGATTTTGCCGCTGAAGTTGCAGCGCAACTCGGCAATTAATCTCTTTTTTTGAAAATATCTAAGCATACACGGAGTTTTCGTGTATGCTTGCTGCGATAATTTGAATGCTGGAGCACCGATCATGGGAACAGACGTATCTGACACCGCCGCATCGAGCCCGTCTGCTTCTGGTGATTTCCATTACAAGCGTGTTTTATTGAAAATTTCCGGCGAATCCCTGATGGGCAAACTGTCCTATGGTATCGATCCGGAGATGGTCGCCCGCATTGCCGGTGAGGTCAAAAGCGTTACCGAGAAGGGCATAGAAGTCTGCCTTGTGATTGGCGGGGGCAATATCTTCCGTGGCATTTCTGGTGCTGCTTCCGGCATGGAACGCGCGACAGGTGATTACATGGGCATGCTGGCCACCGTGATGAACGCGCTGGCCATGCAAAACGCGCTTGAAGATATCGATGTCTATACACGTGTTCTTTCCGCCCTGCCTATCTCAGCGGTGTGTGAGCCGTATATTCGTCGCCGCGCCAAGCGTCATATGGAAAAGGGACGTGTCGTTATCTTTGCCGCAGGCACAGGCAATCCGTTCTTCACCACCGATACGGCCGCCGCACTCAGGGCAACGGAGATGAATTGCGATGCCATCCTCAAAGGCACACGTGTGGACGGTGTCTATTCCGCTGATCCTGAAAAGGTTCCTTCGGCGGAACGGTATGACCGGCTTACGTTTCTTGACGTGCTGTCGCGTGACCTTGCGGTAATGGACGCATCGGCGATATCACTTGCCCGGGAAAACGATATCCCGATCCTGGTGTTTTCCATCGAAACCCCCGGCGGTTTTGAAAACGTGCTGAAGCACGAAGGTAAATTTACGGTTATCAGGAACGAGGCCGCATAAAGGAGATAAGTTATGACCTTTGATCTTTCCGATACGAGCCGGCGCATGGATGGTGCTGTTGCGGCGTTGGACAATGATTTTCAGGGCCTGCGCACAGGCCGCGCTTCCATCGCCATGCTTGATCCGGTAAATGTTGATGCCTATGGCTCAAAGATGCCGGTCAACCAGCTGGGTAACATCTCCGCGCCTGAACCAAGAATGCTGACTGTTCAGGTCTGGGATCAGGGCATGGTTGCCGCGGTGGAAAAGGCGATACGGGAAAGCGATCTCGGCCTTAACCCGCAAACCGAGGGAAATCTTATCCGCCTTCCTATTCCTGATCTTTCGGCGGAACGCCGGGTGGAACTGGCCAAGGTTGCCGGCAAATACGCTGAACAGGCTCGGATTGCCATCCGTAATGTCCGGCGGGACGCCATTGAAGATGTACGCAAACTTGAAAAAGACGGCGAGTTTGGCGAGGATGAACGCCATGGTCTCGAAGGTAAAATCCAGAAGTTGACGGATGATGCCGTGGCCCGGGTTGATACGATGCTCGCCACCAAGGAAAAAGACATTAAAACAGTTTGAGCCAAGTCAAATGCCTGAAAGCCGTAACATCCCGCAGCATGTTGCTGTCATCATGGACGGAAACCGCCGATGGGCACGTATGCGCTCAATTTCATCGGTTTTAGGCCATGACAAAGGCTCGTCGGTGATCGAAGGGATCGCTCGTCATGCCTATGATATGGGGGTGGAATGGCTCACGCTCTTTGCCTTTTCAACGGAAAACTGGCGGCGTTCCCCTGTTGAGGTCCGGGGCATCATGTCTGTTCTCGAACGGTATCTCAAAACAAAAATGCATACTCTGATGGAAAACAGCATCCGGCTCCGTGTCATCGGGGATTTGAGCGGGTTCCCCACAAATACCATTGAAATGCTCAGAAATGCCGTCAAGGAGACAAGCACCAATGACGGGCTTAATCTTACTGTTGCCCTCGGATATGGCGGCCATGCCGATATAACCGGCGCCGCCCGACGGCTGGCGGAAATGGTGCGGAACGGGGAAATGGAACCGTCGATGATTGACGCGGATCTGATCAAGGATCATCTTCACACGAGAGATTTGCCGCCGGTCGATCTGTTGATCCGGACAGGGCAGGAACAGCGGATTTCAAACTTCCTTCTCTGGGATCTTGCCTATGCGGAATTTGCCTTCACCGATACATTATGGCCTGATTTCACCCCGGATCATTTCTCGGCCATCCTTGAAGATTACGCCAGCCGCAACCGTCGTTTCGGCGGCGATGACGAAGAGGACGGATCATCCCTGAAGGTCTTGTCGAGTTAGAGTGATGAAAGATGAAAGCCCCGGGCCTGCTGCAAATTCCGATCTTGGACTTCGTCTGTTAACCGCGGCTTTTCTGCTTCCCGTTGTGGGCATAATCTATCATGGCGGTGCATTGGCCTATGCTCTCATCCTTTGCATCGGGCTGATCATGGGGGCAGAAGCCATGCAGGTCACAGGCAGGAAACTGACCGGCATCTATGCCCCATTTCAGGTGATCTTCTCCGTTATTCCGGCCGTGTGTCTGATCTGGACAGGTGATCATCTCACCAGTTTTCTTCTGTTTGCGGCAAATGTTCTGTTCTGTCTGGCAACAAGCCGGTCACTGCCCCTGGCGCTGATCATCGCAGGCATTACAGCATCCGTCATCGCCCTTTCAGGTCTCATCGGTCATCCTGAAGGCGGCAGGTGGCTCCTTGTGATGATTTCGGTGGTCATAAGCGCGGACAGTGCGGCTTACTTTATTGGCAGGGCAGTAGGTGGCCCGAAACTTGCCCCGGTGATCAGCCCGTCCAAAACATGGAGCGGCGCCGTTGCGGGGCTGATAGCGGGAACATCAGCAGGTTTCGGGGTCGGGCTCATGATGGGGTTTCCACCGCTGAGCTCGGCAATGATGGGACTGATCATGGCGGATCTTTCGATAGGCGGGGATCTGCTGGAATCATGGTTCAAGCGCCGCTTCAAGGTCAAGGATTCCGGTCGTCTTCTGCCGGGGCATGGCGGTCTTCTTGACCGTTTTGACGGATATCTTCTCGCGGCGCCGTTCCTCTATAGTGTATTAGCGTATGCAGGTGTTCATGGCGGATAAAAAGCGGACACTTGCCCTCCTCGGGGCCACCGGATCAATCGGCACAAGCACCCTGAAACTGGTTGAGCAGTTCCCTGAACGTTTCCGGGTGACGGTGCTCACCGCGGGCAGGGATGTGTCCAAACTCATTCATCTTGCCCGGCAGTTTCACCCCGAACATGTGGCTATCGCCGATCCTGCCGGATATGCTTCTCTCCGTGATGGTCTTGAAGGCTCTGGTATCATGGTTCATGCCGGACCGGATGCGATTGTCGGTCTTGCAACACATCACGCGGATATAACGGTCTCCGCCATTACCGGACTGGCTGGTCTGTTGCCGACTTTGCACGCGGTCAGGCGTGGCGGGATTGTGGCGGTTGCCAACAAGGAATCTCTTGTCACTGCGGGGGCCGTGTTGCTGAAGGAAGCAAAAAGTGCCGGCGCGACGATCCTTCCGGTGGATTCCGAACATAACGCCATCTATCAGGCCTGGGTGGATCCTTCGGCCGAACATGTGGAAAGCATCACTCTCACGGCATCGGGAGGCCCGTTCTGGGACAGTGATCTTGAAGCGATGAGAACGGCAACACCATCTGAGGCAGTCAATCATCCCAACTGGTCGATGGGCGCCAAGATTTCGGTTGATTCGGCAACCATGATGAACAAGGGGCTCGAAGTGCTGGAAGCCGCTGTTCTTTTCGGCCTGCCGGAAGACCGTGTCCGGGTGTATATTCACCGGCATTCCGTCATTCACGGGATGGTGGCGTATCGTGATGGCTCTCATCTGGCGCAATTCGGGCCTGCTGATATGCGTGTGCCGATATCGTATGCGCTGGCCTGGCCCGAACGTCTTAACTGGAACAGCACGCCCTTTGATCTGGCATCCCTGCCCCCGCTTGAGTTTGAGCATCCGGATAATGAACGGTTTCCCTGTCTTGAAATGGCACGTGAAGCCTCGCGTCGTGGTGGCCTTGCGCCGACTGTCCTCAATGCTGCGAATGAGGAAGCTGTTTCATTTTTCCTGAAGGAGAAGATCGGATTTCTTGATATTGCCGCGCTGAACGGCCATATGCTGGACACAGTGAATGCCGATGGTGAGGTCAGTATGGAATCAATCCTTGAAATTGATCAGCGTACACGTCAGGCTTGTTCCGATTGGCTTGAGCGCCATAACCGCAACTAGAATTGGAAACATACGACAATGGGTATAGGCTTCAGCCTTCTGGCATTCCTGATTGTTTTGACTCCGGTGGTATTTTTTCATGAACTCGGTCATTTCTGGGCGGCGCGACGCTCCGGCGTTATCGTGGAGGTCTTTTCGGTCGGGTTCGGGCCGGAAATTCTGGGCTTCACGGATCGCCATGGCACCCGCTGGAAATTTGCCGCCATCCCCCTTGGGGGATATGTCCGGATGGCAGGTGATCAGGACCCCAGCAGCACGCCATCACCCGATGCCGAAACCATAAAGGGAAGTTTTCAGTCCGTCAGTCTCGGGGCCAAGGCGTTCATTGTTGCCATGGGGCCGATCGCAAACTTTATTCTGGGTATTCTCATCATAGCGGTGATTTATGTCAGTTTCGGCAAAGTGCAGGTACCTAATGTCATCGGTGATGTTCAGCCGGGCAGTGCCGCCGAGCAGGCTGGCATGATGGCAGGTGATACGATCACCGGGGTCAATGGAAAAAAAGTCACGTATTTCAGCGACTTAAGGGAAGTTGTGTTTGAAAGCCCCGGCAAACCGATTGAGGTGACGCTGGACCGCGGCGGCAGATCCCTGATGCTTACGGTTATTCCCGAAGTTGTGGAGGACCGGTGCCTGAGCACCAATTATGGCCGGTTGGGCGTCGTATCTTCCGGGGGCGAGCTCAAAACATTTGGCCCCGGCGAAGCACTGCTGCTGGCAACATCTGACAGTTTCAGGATGGCCATAGCCATGTTGCGTGGGATAGGGCGCATTGTCAGCGGTAATGCAAACAAGGGCGAAATCGGCGGACCGGTCAAAATTGCGGAAATTTCAGGCCGTGCCGCAAGCCAGGGGCTTATCAGTTTTGCCATGTTCACGGCGGTTATTTCGATTAATCTCGGCCTTGTCAATTTATTGCCTGTGCCGGCGCTGGATGGCGGTCACTTGATGTTTTTCGGGATTCAGAAACTTCTTGGCCGGCCGATGAATCAGCGGGTGCAGGAATTGATCATGCGGGTGGGAATGGCCTTTCTTATTACGATGATTATTGTGGTGACCTTTTACGATATTCTGGGGAATATTGGCTCAGATTGTTAAATACCTTTAATGCTCCCCCCAACAACGCTATAGTGTTTGAACGAAAGCGGATGGGGATCACACATGAAGAAACTGGCCTTTCTATTCGTCACTTTGGCAATCTTAGGATGGACCGGGTTTACCCCGCATGTCCATGCCCAGACTAATCCGGCGGCCGTCAATGCAATTCAGGTCGAAGGCGCGCAACGGATTGATTCTGAAACCGTGCTGGCCTATGCCGCAGTCAAGGTGGGGGAAAGCATTTCAGACAGAGACCTGAACTCTATTCTCAGCCGTCTTTATGCCACTGAACTATTTGATGATGTCAGCATCGTTTTTTCCGATGGAGTGCTCACGATAACGGTTGAAGAAAATCCGATTATCAACCGCATCTCCCTTGAAGGTAACGATGTCCTCAAGGATGAACAGCTGCTCGATATTATCAATATCAAGCCGCGCCGGGTCTTTACCGAAAAACTTGCCCTTGATACCAAAAACGTTTTGATGGAAGTTTACCGGCAAGCCGGGCGTTATGCGGCGATTATCAACCCCAAGATAATCGAATTGCCTGATAATCGTGTCGATCTTGTCTATGAGATTGATGAAGGCCCGCTTATCAAGATCAAGGCAATCAAATTCATAGGAAATGATCGTTTCAGTGATCGTGCGCTCAAAAGCGTGATCCAGTCACGCGAAACAAAGTGGTATATCTTCCTCACGGCCAACGACAAATATGATCCCGCCCGTCTCCGTCTTGATACCCAGAACCTGCGCCAGTTCTACCTTCAGAACGGGTATGCGGATATTGATGTGGTCCGGGCAACAGGGGAACTTCTTCCGGACCGGAGCGGTTTTGTGCTCACATTCCAGATCCGTGAAGGGGAACAATATTCCGTGGGTGAGGTGAGCATCCTCTCTGAGATTGAAGGGCTTGAGGGTGACAGCCTTAAAGGTGACATCACACTTGAGAGAGGCGAGATCTATGACACCCGGGTCCTGGAAGAGACTTTAAGCGCCATCACCAACTCTCTGGGCGGTCTTGGTTACGCTTTTGTCAATGTAGAGCCGCAATTCAATCTCGATAATGAAACAAATACATTGAATGTGCGGATCAATATCGCTTCAAGCCAGCGTAATTACGTGGAACAGATCAACATCAAAGGGAATGACCGGACACTGGATCATGTTATCCGCCGTGAATTTGAACTGGTCGAAGGCGACAGTTTCAATCAGCTTAAACTTACGCAATCCGAAAGAAATGTCCGCAATCTCGGATATTTCTCAAATGTCAGCGTCAATGTTCAGCTCGGCAGCAGTCAGGAGCAGTCGGTTATTGAAATGGATGTCGTGGAAACGGCCACGGGCACTTTTGCCGTCGGCTTCGGGTATTCGACCTTTGATCAGGGCTCGCTCAGCCTCGGTATCAATGAAAACAACTTCCTCGGGACAGGAAAGGGCGCGCGGGCAAGTTTCAGTGTTTCCAGCAAGAAATCAAACTTTCGTGTCGGCTTAACCGAACCACATCTTTTTGACCGTAATCTTTTCGGCAGTTTCGATATTTTCAACGACGAAACAGAAGTCTCTGACGTTACGACCGAACAATTCGGCCTTGATTTCGGGTTCGGTTTTTCGGCGGCGAACGACTACCGCCACCGCGTCGGGTATCTTCTGGCCGAAACCAAGACAACAACGACCTCGACCACCAGCGCGTCGACCAGTGGCGATGAAGGCACGCAGTTGATTTCCGAAGTATCCTACACCCTCACCAAGGATACCCGTGATAACCGGATCGACCCGAGGAAAGGATATCTTTTGAGGGGCTCGCAGAGCCTGGCCGGGATGGGTGGGGATGTCACCTATTCAAAATCAGTGTTACGCGGCCAGTATCTGAAACCTTTCTTATTTAATACATTCGTTGTCGGTGTGGACGGGGAATTCGGGATTATTGACGGTCTTGGCGAGAAAGTCACCCGTTCCAGCCGCTTCCAGATCGGTGGCCGCAAGCTTCGCGGGTTTAACGCATCAGGGATCGGCCCGCGTGATACCGGGGATGATTCAGCGGTGGGCGGAAACAAATATTATCTGGCCAGTCTCAATGTCACCTCCGATGCCGGGTTTGATAAAGACCTCGGGTTGAGATGGACCCTCTTCACCGATATGGGCAGTCTCTGGGGGACTGATTATCCTGCCAATGTCCGCGGTGCCAATGACAGCAGTCTTCGCAGCTCATTAGGCTATGGTCTTCTCTGGGATACGGCGGTGGGCCCCATGTCGTTCATATGGGCATTCCCGCTTGAAAAGAAGAGCTACGATAAAACCAAAGTCTTCCAGTTCAGCTTTGGCGGGCGTTTCTAGGGGGAACATGGTGCAGCCTTTTCGGATCATTGCCGTTTTCCTCGGGGTTTTCTTGCTGACCTCTCTTTTGTCTCCGGTCGCATCAGCGCAGGTCGCCCCGCGGCAATCTTCGGGAGGAATCGCCATTGTTGACATGAAACTGGTCCTGCAACGTTCCGAAGCGATGAACAAAATCAGGCAAGCCCTTGATGAGCAGAATGCCACCTTTCAGTCACAGATATCCGAAGAAGAGCTTGAGCTGCGCGAAGCGGAAAAGAAACTCAATGAAGACCGGCCAAACCTGAGCGATGATGAATTCAACGCAAGACTTGCGGAATTTGAGCAGAGAGTTGTCGCTATTCAGCAGTCGATCCAGCGCCAGAAAGACAGTTTTGACCGGTCCATAATCGAAGCCCAGGAACGGCTCGAACAGGAGCTTCTCAAAATTATTTCCGAAATTGCCCAGGAGCGCGGGATTGCCGTTGTTCTCCAGCGTCAGGTTGCGGTGATTTATGACACGAGTCTTGATATATCAGACATGGCCCTGGCGGAGCTCAACGAGCGCACCAAAAACATGGTCATCACCCGGACAAATCAGCAGGTGCAGCAATGAACGGGCATGAGGGGTCTTCCGGGCTTAAACCTCTTTCTGTTGCCGCGGCGGTGGATATTGTCCGGGGTGAGTTGATCCATGGCACAGATGATGCGCTGATCAAAGGCATTGCCCCGGCATCCCGTGCCGGGGAAGGCGATATATGCTTTCTCACCCGGGAAAGTCTGATTGCCGAAGTGGCCGATGCCAGACTGATCTGCCTCACGCTTCCTGATCTGGCGCATCGGCTCCCTCATGCGGTGATCACCATCGCCGTGCCTGATCCGAAATCAGCGCTCGGGCTCATCATGCGTGCGATGATCCCTTCTGAAACACCTGCGGCAGGCATTCACCCGTCGGCAGTGGTGGACAAAACAGCCTCGCTCGGCCAGGGGGTCTCTGTCAGCCCTAACGCCGTCATTGAAAAGGATGCCCTGCTTGGGGATGGTGCGGTGATAGGTGCCGGGGTTCATATCGGCAAGGGATGCGTTATCGGCGCCCATACCGTGATTGATCCCAACACGACAATCATGTCCGCCAATATCGGAGATCATTGCCATATCGGCCCGAATACGGTGATCGGCTTTACCGGTTTCGGCATCACGCGGGATGAGGGCAATGTGGTTATTCCTCATATCGGCCGGGTTATCATGGGCCGTCACTGCCATATCGGCGCGTCGGTGACCATCGATCGCGGGTTCATCGACGATACGGTGATCGGCGATAATGTCATGATCGATAATCAGACCCATATCGCGCATAATGTGGACATCGGCGCTGGCACAATCATCTGCGGGCAGACAGGCCTTGCAGGCGGCGCGATCATAGGGCGGAATAATGTGATCGGCGCCCAGGCCGGCATGGCAGATCATGTCACGATTGGGGACGGAAATATGCTGGCGAGCCGGACCGGCGTGACCAAAGACTTTGGTCATGGTCAGGTTCTGGGTGGGTTTCCGGCGGTGCCTGCGGGTGAGTTCCGGAGACAGGTGGCGGCCCTCAGGCGGCTTGCCCGCGGTGGCGCAAAACCCCACGATAAAGACGCAACCCGTCGCAATCCCAAAAAAGGAGAGTAAGTCATGGCGGAAACATCAATCGTACTTGATCATCCTGAAATTCTGGAGCTGATCCCCCATCGTCACCCCTTTCTCCTGATAGACAGGGTGGATGAGATTGTTCCCAATGAAAGGGCAAGGGGCATCAAAGCCATCACCAGCACCGAACCTCATCTGGCCGGGCATTTCCCTGGACATCCGATCATGCCGGGGGTGCTGATTGTCGAAGCCATGGCCCAGACGGCAGGGGTTCTTATCGCCTACAGCAACAAGGACGACACCCAGGGCAAGCATGTCTATTTCACCACCCTGGACAAGGTCAAGTTCAGGTCACCCGCACGTCCCGGTGATACGCTTTATCTCGACGTGGTGAATACGGCTAGCAAGGGCATGCTGTTCAAGTTTGAGGGCAAGGCCAGTATTGACGGGCGCAATGTTGCCAGCGCGGAGTTTTCGGCCATGATAGTTGAGCCGGGTCGCTGATATGGCCCGGGTTCATCCTACCGCTATAGTGGCCGAAGGCGCTGATCTTGCCGATGACGTTACCATCGGCCCGTTTTGCGTGATCGGCGAACATGTATCCTTGGGTGCAGGGTGTCATCTGCACAGCCATGTGGTCATTGAAGGTCATACCCGCATTGGTGAGGGAAATGAAATCTTCCCCTTCGCCGTTCTCGGCAAGGCACCGCAACATACGCTCTATAAAGGTGAGGCGAGCACCCTTGAAATCGGCGACAATAACGTGATCCGCGAAAATGTCACCATGCATCCGGGAACAGCGCTCGATAACATGGTGACCCGCATCGGTGACAACAACCTGTTTTTTGTCGCCTGTCACATCGCCCATGACTGCGTGCTGGGCAATAATATCATCATCACGAATGATGCCATGCTGGGCGGGCATGTCCATATCGATGATTACGCCTATATCGGCGGCAACAGCGCGATCAAGCAATATGTACGGATAGGCAAACACGCCATGATTTCAGGCATGACGGGTGTCACGGCCGATGTCATCCCTTACGGTTCTGTTTTCGGGCCGAGGGCTGTCCTGACAGGGCTTAATCTTATCGGCTTGAAGAGACGCGGGTTCAGCAAGGATCAGGTCACCCTGATCCGGCGAGCCTATCGTCTGCTGTTTGCCCAGGAAGGCACCTTCAATGAACGTATGGATGAAGTTGATCGTCTTTACGGGGACGACACCGAAGTCAAGGCAATACTGACCTTTATCAAGGACGGGGGTGACAAGCCGCTTTGCCATCCGGAACGGTAACAGAAATGGCTGACGTCGCATCACCACTCGGGATCATTGCCGCAGCAGGTACCCTGCCCAAGGCGGTGGCGGATGCGGCTCTTGCCCGGGATATTGATGTGTTTATCGTGGCGCTCCGCGGTATAGCTGATGCCGACTATCAGGGCTACGAGCATCAGGAAATCCGTGTCGGGGCTTTTGACAAGATCATCAGGGCGCTGAAGGATGAAGGATGCCGCCAGGTGATCATGACCGGTAAATTCACCCGTCCTGCCATGACCTCGGTGGTGCCTGACCTCCGCGCATCACGGTTGTTGCTCAAACTGTTTTCTTCGGGGGATCATGCCGCGCTGGAAATGATCAGGGAAGAATTCGAAGGTGAGGGGATTGAGGTGGTGGATATCAGTTCCGTTCTCTCCCATGCCATGGCAGGTGAAGGGGTGCTGGCTGGCAATGCCCCGGATGAAAAGGTGCGCGCTACCATCACCCATGGCCGGGATATCCTGACCAGTCTTGGGTCTTTTGATGTCGGGCAGGCGCTGGTGATACAAGCCGGCCGCGTCATTGCCATCGAAGCCGCCGAAGGGACTGACGCCATGCTGGAGCGTTGCCAAGGTCTGGTTGATCCCGGTATAGGCCCGGCTGTTTTCATCAAGATGCGTAAACCTCAGCAGGACGGACGCCTTGATCCGCCGGTCATTGGCGCGGTGACGGCACGTCTTGCGGCGGCGGCCGGTATCTCGGTCCTCGCTGTTGAAACAGGCGGGGTTTTGATTGCTGAGCAGGATGAAGTCTTCTCCGTTGCGTCAGCCAACGGGCTTTCTGTTATCGGTATCGCTCCGGCATGAAGAAGATGTCGGTCTTCATGCTGGCGGGGGAAAGTTCCGGTGACCGGCTGGGGGAGGCGATACTTGACGGGCTGGCCGACTGTGATGTTTCCGCCCAAGCTTGGGGGGTCGGCGGCCCGGCCATGATATCAAAAGGCTTTACCGCCCGTCACTCCATGGATGAACTTACGATCATGGGGCTCGGGCAGGCGCTCACGTCCATTCGGCGCTTGTCACAACTCGCTGATAATCTCATTGAAATGATTATGGCTGAACGCCCTGATCTTGTGCTGACCATAGACAGTAAAGGGTTTTCTTTCCGGTTTGCCCGTCGGCTCAGAAAACGAATGGCGGAGGCCGGATGGTCCGTGCCTGTTGTCCATCTGGTGGCGCCGACGGTCTGGGCCTGGGGACGCTGGCGCGCCAAAACGGTAGCCCGGTCGGTGGACCATCTTTTATGCCTCTTTCCGTTCGAGTTGCCGTATTTCAGGGATGACTGGCTGAAGGTGACCTGCGTGGGCCATCCGGCGGCTGACCTGACATGGCCGGACCGCGCATCAGCAAGAAAGACACTGAATATCCCCTCTGACAGCCCGGTTCTTGTTCTTCTGCCCGGCAGCCGGAAAAAGGAAATTGAAACTCTTCTTCCCGAAATGCGTATCGCAGCCCGGGCTGTGCGGCGGGATATGCCGTCCTGTCAGGTGCTTCTTCCAGCGGCCGAAACGGTGCGTGCACGGATTGATGAGATGATCCCCCGATCTGACGGGATCCGCATTATCTCAGGTGAACATTTGCGTTTCGCACTTGCCGCCGCGGATTTCGGGTTGATCTGCTCAGGTACGGTGACACTGGAATCGGCTCTGGCCGGGATGCCGGGTGCTGTCTATTACCGCGGAGATGCGTTGGCCCATATGCTGCAACCTCTTCTGGTCCAGCGTGAGAATATCGTCCTTCCCAACGCGATCACGGGGGAAGAGATCTATCCTCTCTACCTGAACAGGGAATTTGACGGCGCAAAAATGGCAGGGACTGCCCTTGAAGGGTTGCGGGGCGCCAATAAATCACGTGCCATCAGCCAAAGGACTGATCTTGCCGCTAAAATTAAATCTGGCCCCGATGGTTTCGGGGTTGCCGTTGCCCGTGCTCTTCTGGCGGCGTTGAGGGCCGATTAACGCTTGTCTATTTCAACGTATTTACGTTCAGCCGGGCCGGTATAGAGCTGGCGCGGGCGGCCGATACGCTGGAGCGGATCCTCGATCATCTCTTTCCATTGCGAGACCCAGCCAACGGTTCGCGCCACAGCAAAGAGAACCGTGAACATGGAGGTCGGGAAACCCATCGCTTTGAGGATGATTCCGGAATAGAAATCCACATTGGGGTAGAGTTTCTTTTCAATAAAATACGGATCCTTGAGCGCAATATCCTCAAGTTCCATGGCAAGATCAAGCAACGGCTCATTGGTGATGCCGAGTTTGCCTAAAACTTCATGACAGGATTCGCGCATCACCTTGGCGCGGGGGTCAAAGTTCTTGTAAACGCGGTGCCCGAAGCCGAAAAGACGGAAAGGATCATCCTTGTCGCGTGCCTTTTTGATGTATTCGGGGATCCGGCTGCGATCACCGATTTCAGCAAGCATATTGAGCACGGCCTCATTCGCGCCGCCATGGGCAGGCCCCCACAGAGCGGCAATCCCGGCGGCAATGCAGGCAAAGGGATTTGCGCCCGATGACCCGGCAAGACGCACCGTCGAGGTCGAGGCGTTCTGCTCATGGTCGGCATGCAGTATCAGGATCTTGTTCATCGCATCAGCAAGAACAGGGTCAACTTGATATGGCTCGGTCGGCACGGCAAAGCACATATGCAGGAAATTTTCAGCATAGCTCAGATCGTTGCGCGGGTAATTGAAAGGCTGCCCGATCGAATACTTGAATGCCATGGCGGCAAGGGTCGGCATTTTCGCGATCAGTCGGCGCGATGCGATCATCCGCTGCAACGGGTCGTTGATATCGGTTGAATCGTGATAGAAAGCCGAAAGTGCACCGGTAACACCGCAGAGAATGGCCATCGGATGGGCATCACGGCGGAACCCACGGAAGAACGCCATGAGCTGTTCATGGACCATGGTGTGATGCGTGATCGCGTGGTCGAATTCGGTCTTCTGTTCAGCGTTCGGTAGCTCGCCGCTCAGCAGAAGGTAGGCCACTTCGAGAAAATCGCTCTTCTCGGCGAGTTCGGCAATCGAATAGCCGCCATGCATGAGCTGGCCTTCTTCGCCGTTGATATAGGTAAGCCCGGATTTGCATGAGCCGGTCATCCCGAAACCCGGATCAAAGGTGAAAAGCCCGGTTTCGCTGTAGATACTGCGGATATCGACAACCGACGGCCCGACCGTTCCTTCCAGTACAGGCAATTCTACCGACTGGCCTGTTCTGTTATCGGTTAGTGTTACAGTATTCTTGGCAGATGCGTCGGACTTCATGATAATTCCATGACATTAAGGGTGAACGAAATTTCTTCGGAGTAGTTATTCTATACTTCTTTTCCGGCATTTTTGCAAATGGCGTTAATGCGTTGGTGCACTTCTCCTGTGCCGAGAACCTGACAGATAAGCACAATATCAGGGGTTTGTTTCATTCCCGTTACAGCCGCGCGGAGACCCGGGCCGATATCTCTCATTTTCAGGGTGTTGGCGGTGAGCCAATCCCCCAGCCAGGTCTTGAAATTGTCTGTATCACCGAGATCATCCGGCAGATCAGACGCAAGAGAAAGAAGGTTGCGGCACACATCTTCCGTCAGCAGGGCGGCGGCTTCAGGTTCCATTTCCGGAGCGCCGTCATGGGTGGCAAAACCTGCCATCGCGGCGAGATCCCCGAGCAGATGAGCACGTTCAGCAAACGCCGGGGCAAGCTGTTGAAGCCGCGCATGAATGGCCGGGCTTGCCTCTGTGCCATCCAGCATCAGCTCAACCTGTGTTGAAACAGGCAGGGCCCGGATGTAATGGGCATTGATCGCGGTCAGTTTATCGGTGTCAAATCGTGCGGCGGCGCGGCCGATATTTTCAAGGCTGAACCAGGTTATGGCCTGTTCACGTGAGATGATTTCATCATCGCCATGGCTCCAGCCCAGCCGCAGGAGATAATTGCACATCGCTTCGGGCAGGAAACCCATATCCCGGTAGGCGGTGGCAGAAAGTGCGCCGTGACGTTTTGATAATTTGGCCCCGTCAGCGCCATGGATAAGCGGAATATGGGCATATTCCGGCACGTCCCACCCCATGGCTTCGATGATTTTCAGCTGACGGAAGGCATTGTTGAGGTGATCATCACCGCGGATAACATGGGTAACGCCCATATCGTGGTCATCCACCACCACCGCCAGCATATAGGTGGGGGAGCCATCGGCACGCAGCATGACAAGGTCATCAAGAGTGCTGTTATTCACCGTAACATCACCCTGAACCGCATCGCTGATGGTGGTGGCGCCATCGAGGGGCATGCGGAGCCTTACAGTATAGGGGCGGTCAGGTGCGGATGCCGGGTCCGCATCACGCCATGGGCTGATGATACGTGTGCCGCCGGAACGGGCTTTATCGCGCATCGCGGCAAGCTCATCCTGGGTGAGATAACATCGATACGCATGCCCGGCTTCAAGAAGTGTGGTTGCGATTTCCTTATGACGCTCCCCGCGGGCGGACTGGCTTATCGCCTCTCCGTCTCCTTCGAGATCAAGCCATGCCAGGCCTTCATGGATGGCGTCAACAGCTTCCTTTGTTGATCGCTCATGGTCGGTATCTTCAATCCTGAGTTTGTAGGTGCCGCCATGATGGCGGGCGAACAGGAAATTGAAAAGCGCGGTGCGGGCACCGCCAATATGCAGGAACCCCGTGGGCGACGGGGCAAAACGCGTGACTACGCTCATGAAATCTTAACCTTTTTCGGGCATGCTGGATGACTTTCTCTTTAGCATGAATATACAGATGGTATCAAAGGCAAAACATTCCCTGCGATCTGTTCCCTACAGCATTCCCTGTGTGGTGGGTATGATTACAGGTATTCTGCTTGCCCGTGATGGTGTTCCGTGGGGTCTGGCTATTGTCTGCCTGCTGGTAGCCGCCGGCATCTTCGTTTTCACCGTGAGCCCGTTATCCCGGATAGTCAGCCCTTATATCAATGCTGTCCGGATGCTGATCTTTGTTTTTCTCGGGGCGGGGCTGGCGGGTCTTTCCGGAACAGATGAGCACGCGAAACTGGTTCAGTCTGGTGAATATACACTTGAAGGCACGGTTATCATGGCTGAAGTGCTCAGGGGTGACCGGCAGCGTATTCGTTTCAGGCCGTCGCAACGGGATGCCACAGGTTTGTTTGAGGGGGATCTGCGCCTGATTGTGCCGCGTGATCTGCCGCAACTGGCTCCGGGGCTTGAGATCAGGCTGAGCGCACGGCTCCAGCCTCCTTTGCCCAGGCTGCTTCCGGGCGGATTTGATTTCACCGCCCATGCTCAGGGTCAGGGGTACAAAGGAACAGGGTTTGTACAGCAGATACATGACTATGATAAAGGGGACGGCGGTTTCTTTGCCGGGTTGCGATACCGCCTGCAGCAAAAGCTTTTTGCCCGGATGAGATCAGATGAAGCCGGGGTTGCCTCTGCCCTCCTGGTGGGGCTTCGCGGCGGTATTGATCCTGATCTGAGGGAATCTTTCCGTGCCTCAGGTCTTGCGCATCTTCTGGCTATTTCAGGGTTGCATATGGTTCTGTTCTGCGGCGGTGTGCTGGTGGCGGTCCGTGCCGGGCTTGCGCTGATGCCGGTCTGGTCCAGCCGGTTTCCGTCGCTCAAGATCGCGGCGGCCGTCGCCCTGCCGTTTGGTGGTGTGTATCTTCTGATGGCAGGTGCGCCCGTCAGCGCCGTCAGGGCGTTTGGGATGATGACGCTGATGATCCTCGCCCTGCTCATCAATCGCCGCGGGGTAACGTTGCACCATGTGGCCGTTATTGCCATGCTAATCCTTGCCATAGAACCGCAAAGCCTTTTCGATCCTGCCTTCCAGATGTCCTTTGCCGCGGTGCTCGCGCTTGTCGGCGGCTGGATACATCTGCATCATCATGCCATTTCACCACCGCGGGCAGGCTGGCTTCGTTTAACGGCACGACCGGTCTATTATACCGCCGGTGTCATGGTTGCGTCGCTTCTTGCCTCGGTGGGGTCAGCCCCATTTGTTCTCCACCATTTCGGTGTCACCACGATCTGGTCACTTCTTGGGAATATTCTGGGCATGCCGCTGATGGCTTTTATCATCATGCCTGCCGGGGCGGTGGCGCTGATCCTTGCGCCGCTGGGACTTGAGGCATTGCCGCTGAACCTCATGGGGCTTGGCATAAGGATGCTTGTTACCATCGCGCAATATACGGAAACCTTGCCCCTGTCACGACTTTCGGTGCGCCCGCCACCGGGGCTTTCGCTGGTATTCTACACCTTTGGCATGGTGATATTGATTGCCGGTGTCGGGAAACTGAGGCGACTGTCGGCGCCAGCGTTATGTATTTCCGTGATGGTCTGGGTGTTGACACCCGGCCCTGATATTGCCTTCACCCTGATCTACGGAAGGCCCCATGCGGTGGTGATGACGGAAACAACCGAAGCTCTCATCAGCCGGAAGACGATGAGCCGTTTCGCCCATGGGGTGATGTTGCGTCAGTTCCCGGTGGCCGGGGGCGTATACGCACCGGATAGTGATATCTCCACTTGCCGCCTCGGCTACTGTCTGATCCCGACAAGATATAATACCGTGACGGCGATCATCTGGCGTAAGCATGCCTTGGGTGAGGCTTGCGAAGAAGCGGATATAGTCCTTTCCCATGTCAGGGCAGAGCATGTCAGGGCAGAACAGGGATGCACTTCACCCCGGCTGGTTGTCACCCCCGCACAACTGAAACGTGATGGTGGCATGTTCATCCGCATCAGGGAAAACACCCTTGTTGTCCGGCAGGTTAATACTGACGGATAAGCCCGGCGAGACGACCTTGTATGCGGATGCGGTCTGGCCCGAAAATCCGTGTCTCATAGGCCGGGTTAGCCGCTTCAAGCGCGATACTTTCACCTTTGCGGCGCAGACGTTTGAGCGTTGCTTCCTCATCATCGATGAGCGCGACGACAATATCACCTGTCTGGGCGGTGTCCCGACGTTCGATAACAACAAGGTCCCCATCGAGAATGCCGGCTTCGATCATGGAATCCCCTTCCACCTCAAGCGCATAGTATTCCCCGTTTCCATGTATCGTGGAAGGGATGGATATATGCGAGGTCGGATCACTGATCGCCGCGATAGGCGTCCCCGCGGCAATCTTGCCGAGAAGAGGTATCTCATTCTCCGCAAGAGATGTGTCCTTTAAAGGGACCTCATCCTGCCGTGAAGACAATGCTGAGGAGGCAACCGGCGTGCCGTCAGGGTATTTGAGCACCTCAATGGCACGTGCCCTGTTGGGGAGACGGCGGATATATCCTCTCTCTTCAAGTCCGGTGAGAAGGCGATGGATACCGGATTTGGATTTAAGCTCGAGAAGATCACACAATTCTTCAAAACTGGGCGGTACGTCCTGGGTGCTGAAATGCTCAATCAGGGCGGTCAGCATCGTTTTCTGTTTTCGGGTCAGCATGTTCTACCCCTCGTCAGCCTGAACGGCGCATGTTTCATCATGGTGTTTTCGCAACATGATCATGTTTTGTTCTACATTTATTCCCGGTAAAAGGCAAGTGTGACGTTTCATCTCTCACGTCATTGTGAAAATTTAGATACCAGCCGGAATGGGAAGAACAGGCACGATACTGCCACGGGCGGCGGCAGGGGCCCTGACCGGCCGCATGATCAGGGCGTCGGCATGGGCGAACACGGCCAGCATGCCGGAATCCTGTTTCGGGAAAGCGTCGGCATGGAGCTGCCCGCTATCATCCTGATATACCCTTGCCCGGAGAAAATCCTGCCGCCCGTCGTTTTCGGGAAGATCGCCGTCCAGCACGGCATGGCGGTATTGCGGCAGGGGATCATGCCCGAGCATGGCATTGAGGGCGGCGGCCACGAAAATGATGCCGCAGACCCCGGTTGAAACCGGATTGCCGGGCAGCCCGAGCAAAGGTGTCCTGCTTTCCCCGTCACCTATTGTACCGAACAGCAGAGGTTTTCCCGGGCGCATGGCAATCCGCCAGAAATCAAGGTCACGGCTTGTCTGCATGCGGTTGGCAATGCCGTCATGCTTGCCCACCGAAGCCCCGCCACTCGTGACAATGAGATCAGCCGCTGATGCCTCATCAAGCGCATCTTCCAGCGCGGCAGGATCATCGCGGACAATACGGGATGACAAGGTCTCTCCACCCAGCACGCGGACAAGGTTTTCAAGAAAAATGCCGTTGCTTGAAACAATCTGGTTATCTTTGGGCACAATACCCGGTTCTACCAGTTCATCGCCGGTGCTGAGGATGGCAACCAAGGGGCGTTTTCGCACCTCCGCGCTTCCGTATCCGGCGGAGCCGATCAGCGCGACATTCCGCGCGGTGATTTTTGAACCCGCCTCAATGAGTGTATCACCTTTGGCAAAATCATTGCCGGCGTTCCGGATAAACCGTCCCCTGGCCGGTGTTTCATAAACGGTGATGTCCTCACCTTCCGCTTTGGTATCTTCCTGCAGGATGATCATTTCCGTCCCGGCAGGGCAATGCGCGCCGGTGAATATTCTGACGCATTCGCCGGGCCCGATCCTGCCGGGGAAAGGATGGCCCGCGGCGCTTTCACCGATCATGCGGAGGCGTGCAGGCAGGGAGGCAAGATCATCTGCCCGGGCGGCATATCCGTCCATGGCAGAAACATCAGCCGGTGGGTGGCTTGTCCTTGCTGTTATCGGGGCGGCAAGACTGCGTCCGTTAAGATCGGCAATAGCCACCGTTTCAGCAGGCATGGCCGGGACGGCGGCGGCAATGCGGGCAATCGCTTCCGTTACAGGGAGCAGCGGAGGTCTAGCGGTCATCGGCGGTGAAGTCCCCGGATTTGCCGCCGGATTTGTGCGTAAGGCGGATATCCCTGATCACCATGCCCCGGTCCACGGCCTTGCACATATCATAGACAGTCAGCGCCGCCACCGAAACAGCGGTCAGCGCCTCCATTTCGACACCTGTCTGCCCGCTCACCCGACATTCGGCGGTAATATCAAGCCCGTTTTCGGCAAGGATGATATCCACCGATACATGGGTGAGCCCGATCGGATGGCAGAGCGGGATCAGGTCACTTGTTTTCTTTGCCCCCATAATGCCCGCAAGTTGCGCCACCTGAATGACATCGCCCTTCTTATGGCCCCGGTCACGGATCATGGCCAGAGTTTCAGGGCGCATGGTGATGCGGCCCGTGGCGACAGCCCTGCGGCTGGTTACATCCTTGGCGGAGACATCGACCATATGCGGATCGCCCTCCCTGTTGAAATGGGTAAATCCGGTCATGAGACCTGCCTTTCCGACGGTACGGGATCAGCCAGAATTGCGCGGGTTGCGGCTTCGACATTCTCTTGCCGCATCAGGGCTTCGCCGATCAGGAAGCATCTGGCCCCGGCCTCAGCCATCCGCGCCAGATCAGCGGGGGAGTTTAGCCCGCTTTCCGCCACCGCAAGCCGGTGGGAAGGGAAGGCGCGGAGCATGTCTTCGCCTGTTGCAAGATCCGTTGTCATTGTTTTCAGATTACGGTTATTCACCCCGAGAAGAGGGGAGGTGAGAAGATGGGAACGTTCCAGTTCCTCGCGGTCATGAATCTCAACCAGCACATCCATGCCAAGTGATATGGCGGCATCTTCCAGTTCACGGGCAAGATTGTCCGATACAGCCGCCATGATGATGAGGATAGCATCGGCGCCATGGGCGCGGGCTTCGGTCACCTGTATCGGGTCTGTCATGAAATCCTTTCGCAGGACGGGCAGGTTGGTTGCGTTGCGGGCCGCCACCATATAGGTCATATCCCCGTGGAAATAGTCCCGATCTGTCAGCACCGAAAGACAGCTGGCGCCGCCCTTTTCATAGGCGGCCGCAAGGGAAGGCGGGTCAAAATCAGGCCGGATAATTCCTTTTGAAGGGGAGGCTTTCTTGATTTCGGCAATCAGCCCGTAACCGCTGGCTGAAGCCTTGCGAAGAGAGTCGACAAACCCTCTCGGGGGGGATTGATCCGCCGCCATGGCGGTAAGGTCCGCCGCAATGGCGCTGGCCTTCAGGGCAGCCACTTCGTCTCTCTTTGTTGCCATGATGGTCGACAGCACATCCGACATGATCACGCCCCCTCATTGGTGATGGCGACAAGAGCATCAAGGGCGGCAACAGCCGCGCCACTCGTGATGGCATCCCTTGCGCGGTCGGCACCTTCCGTCAGGCTTGCCGCATGGCCGCCGCCGAAGAGCGCCGCCGCGGCATTCAGGATGACAATATCCTTATACGCACCCTCGGTATCTTCAAGCATATGGCGGAGCGCTGCGGCGTTTTCATCAGGCGTGCCCCCGATCAGCGTCGCAGGGTCCGCCGCTGTGATCCCGATATCCTGCGGTGAGATGGTCATTTCGGTAATCTCCCCGTCTTTGAGAAGGGCGGCATGGGTTTCCCCGGTGGTGGTGACTTCATCAAGCCCGTCGGAGCCATGGACCACCAGAGCATGTGTCGTGCCGAGGTTTTTAAGCGCCTCGGCAAAGGGAATGATCCATTTACGGTCAAACACCCCGACCAGTATCCGCCGGACCAGGGCAGGGTTGGAAAGCGGCCCCAGCATATTGAAAATGGTCCGGTACCCGAGTTCGGCGCGGATCGGGCCGACATGCCGCATCGCGCTGTGATGACGCGGCGCCATCAGAAAGGCGATCTTTGCCGTATCCAGCGCTTTCTGGACAAGAGCCATATCGCAGTCAAGATTGATGCCGAGCGACAAGAGAACATCTGCGGCCCCGCTTTTTGACGATACCGCCCGGTTTCCGTGTTTCGCAACAGCAATGCCGCACCCGGCGAGCACAAAGGCGGCGGCAGTGGAGATGTTCCAGGTGCCGAGGCCATCCCCGCCCGTGCCGACAATATCCATGGCGCCTTCCGGGGCTTTGATGGTGACGGCACGTCGCCGGAGCACTGTTGCACCGGCGGCAATGTCATCCGGTGTCTCGCCACGCATCTTGAGGGCGGTCATGAACGCGGCCATCTGCGCCGGTGAAGCGCTTCCCTCAAGGAGAATGTCAAAACACGTCTCCACCTCATCCCTTGAGATAACATCACCTTCGGCAAGGCGCTTGATCAGTGGTTTCAGCATATCGGTCATCAGGATAATTCCGCTCTTCATCGATTACCGCAACTATAGGGTTGCAACCCCTGCCTGACAATCCCCGGCCTCAGATAAGGGGGCTGAAATTCCGGACATTGAAAACAGGGTCAGGCCTGAATATGTTCCGGGTAGCGTTCGTGGAGGTTGAGGATCTGCCCCTCGAGACGGTTGAGCCGGTCTTCATCAAGGGGCGTTATTTCGCACAGATCAAGGAAATTAGCCAGCATCCGGTAGCCGGTGACGGTGGCGATGGACTCAGGGTGAAAAAGAAGCCCGTGGAGCGGCATCTCACGATGATGCATACCCATGATCAGCCCGGAAGAAGTTTCTGCCGTGATCTCGAAACACGCTGGCAGGGTTTCCCGGTCGATCACCAGCGAATGATATCTGGTGACAGCCACAGGATGAGGGCATCCCGCCATCAGCCCCTTGTCTTTGTGCCGGATAAGCGAAAGCTTGCCATGAACCGGCGGGTCCACGCGCTTGAGTGAGGCGCCAAAGGCAACACCGATAGACTGAAACCCGAGGCAAACGCCCATCATCGGGATCTCCCCGGCAAGCCCCCTGATAAGATCAAGGCAGACCCCGGCTTCAAAAGGGGTGCAGGGGCCGGGAGATATCACGATCGCTTCAGGGGCAAGGTCTCTCACCTCATCAACGGTGATCGTATCGTTGCGCCGTGTTTCCACCTCAACACCCAGATCTGACAGGAAATGCCACAGATTCCAGGTAAAACTGTCATAATTATCAACCAGAAGGATCATGCGTGTCGTCACCTTTTCGTTATATTCAACACATAGACCAATCCCCGCATTCGCACAAGGCCGCCTCATAATTCAATAGACGCCTCAGGTCACGGGAACGCTTCAGGTCACATGACACCTCAGGGTTACTTGCGGCGTATTCCCCGGGTCACCGCTCGGCGTTCAGCCTCAATGTACTTCCCTTTGGCGGCAGATCACCTCAAAATAATGTGGTAAAATAATACCTTATTTTTAATATGTTGTTTTTATTAGTAAAACAAAGAATAAAACGAAAAAACAGTGTTGACCGCCTACGTCATGACAGGTATACATCCATCCCAGTGATTAACCAACATCAATGGGGTTCGTTCATGTCCCAACAGAAAACCTTTACCGCAACCCCGGCTGATATCGAAAAAGCCTGGTTTGTTGTGGATGCAGAAGGGCTTGTTCTTGGTCGTCTGGCCTCGATCATTGCCAACCGGCTGCGCGGCAAGCATAAGCCGTCTTATACCCCGCACATGGATTGCGGCGACAACATCATCGTGGTGAACGCGGAAAAGGTCCTGCTCAAGGGCAACAAGCGCACCGCCAAAACCTATTACTGGCATACCGGATATCCCGGCGGCATCAAGTCCCGCACCGCAGACAAGATCCTGGACGGCAATCATCCGGAACGGGTGATCATCAAAGCCGTTGAACGGATGATCCCGCGTGGCCCGCTCGGACGTCGTTGCATGAAACAGCTTCATGTCTATGCAGGCGACAGCCATCCCCACGAAGCCCAGCAGCCCGTTACGCTTGACGTGGCCGCGATGAACCCGAAGAACACCGCGAGGTAGTCCCATGGCAAACGAAACAGAAACCCTCGAAAACACAGCCGAAGGCATGGCAGCTCTTGGAGCGCTCAAAGACGGCGCGGCCGAAACCCAAGCGGCAACTCCGGCTGAACCCCAGATCGACAGCCTCGGGCGTTCTTACGCAACAGGTCGTCGGAAAGATGCCTCCGCCCGGGTATGGGTCAAGCGCGGCACCGGTAAAATGTCGGTCAATGGCCGTGATGTAGCCGAATACTTCGCGCGCCCGGTATTGCAGATGCTGCTCGCTCAGCCATTTGAAACCGCTGGCCGCACCGGTGAGTTTGATGTGATTGCCACGGTTAAGGGCGGCGGTCTTTCCGGTCAGGCGGGTGCTGTTCGTCACGGCATTTCCCATGCGCTGATCCGGTTTGAACCCGGCCTGCGTCCGGCGCTCAAGGCCGGCGGCTTCCTGACCCGTGACAGCCGCGTGGTCGAACGGAAGAAATACGGCCGCCGCAAGGCCCGCCGGAGCTTCCAGTTCTCCAAGCGATAAAACACACTGTCAAAATAAATATAAAAAACAGAGGGTTAGGTTTTATAACCCTCTTTTTTGTCGTTGACAAATCATTGACAAAGGGTTGATTTACCGTAGATTCCTGTTTATTATTTTGACAAATCATTGACAAAAAATGAGCATCTACGGAGATTCCAGTTTGTCATCATACGACAATCACATTTGGGTAATCCAAAACAAGGTAATGATTTACCAACGGGAAGGGTCTCCGAAATGGCAGATGCGACTAAAACTTCCTGATCGAGCAGGGTATTCAGTAAAAAGCACTAAAGAGACTAATGAAGAAAAAGCAGCAGATGTTGCGAGACACGAATATTCCCAAATCGTCTACAAGGTTGAGAACAACCTTGAGATTGAAAAATATGACTTTCTAAAACTCTACAAAACTTGGTGGGAACGAGAGAAAACTTCCAAAAGTGAAGCAAGAATAAAGTTCATTGAAGGAACGACTAACAGGTATTTTGTTGGTTATTTTCAAGATCACTTGAAGGGCAAGAGCATAACAGCACTTACCGATTTGGATTTTGAGGATTATTGGAGTTGGAGAAAAAACTACTGGATCAGTGAAGAAGGTGAGAACAACCTAAACCGTGCATCCAGACGAAGAAATAACTCTGGAAATCATCGTCACTCAAAAAAGGGCAATGTCGCAAAAGTTCCATCCACAAAGACTTTGCAAATGGAGCAATCTCTTCTGAAGCAAATGTTTTGGTGGGCACACCGAAGAGGGATTATATCTCGGCAACCCTATATCAAGGCACCAAGAGATGCGAACAGGAAGAACCTTGATGTTGCAAGGCGTCCTACCTTTGAGTTGGATGAATATCGAACTCTCTACACTTATTTAAGAGAATGGGTGAAAGGTGAGAAAGTTGGTGAGCAACCAAGAAATAATGGTCGGTTTGGAAAAGCAAAAACTGGAATCAAAAAACCCCACAGACTTCATCTTTTCCAGAGAAATCTTATTAGGAACTACATTCTTTTCCTTGCAAACTCTGGTTTGCGTCCGAACGAGGCAAGGCAACTTCGTTGGAGAGATATACGGATAAATCAGAAGAGTGGTGCGAGGTATATCTATGTCCGTCCAACCACCAAAACAGGTGAGAGAGATACATATCCTCTCCAACACGCATTCAAATATCTTGATCGGTTGAAGAAACAAACAGAGTTCAATGACAAAGACGATTTGGTCTTTGCAAACCAAGATGGAAACCCTGTTGAAAACTTTGGAAAGACATTCAAGAAGATACTGATTGATTGCAATATTCTTGAGGATGACTTGGGCAGAGTGCGTTCGATTTATTCTTTGAGGCACTTTTATGCAACTCAAAGACTCCTATCAAAAACAAAACCAATACCGATGGAAGTTCTCGCAGAAAATATGGGAACAAGTCCAACTATGATATTCCAGCATTACAGACACCTCACCACGCACAACTACGCAGAAATCCTTACTGGCAGATAGATAGGGAAGTGCAATCAACTTTCAC